>Ga0335079_10000515_pt1 | contig 44143 bp, 44 predicted proteins | sample Lox_Sample_33_FD_206719 | JGI IMG/M metagenome (GOLD analysis project Ga0335079, IMG submission 206719) | Soil microbial communities from Loxahatchee National Wildlife Refuge, Florida, United States - Lox_Sample_3.3 | ecosystem: Environmental > Terrestrial > Soil > Wetlands | place: USA...
CGAGAGATCATCACGAGCGGAGGGACGCTTCGGGATATCCTCGCGGCATTCATCTGAATGACCACATGGTAGAGATCATTGCCACCTGTGACGTATACGATGCACTTGTTTCACCGAGGCCCTACAGACTACGTTCGTATGATAATAGGACTGCCTTGGAGGAAATTACCAGGATGGCAGAAAGAAACGAGATAGGCTGGAGTGTTGTTAAGGCCTTGGTAGCTCATTATCGCAAGGCGAAGATTCACTTTGGCGAGACCAGAATCTCAAAGGAAAAAAGGGGCATCCCTCCTCCCGGCAATTTGCACGGTATCATAGCAGATGAAGGGGGACGGTCAAAAGATGTTTGACAGTGCACCATTCTCAGTGCTTTTCCTCTTTCCCACCCCAATCCACTCTACAATTGCGGCTATACTATATGAGTGGCTATCATTTTTATCGATTATATGCAGCTCTACTATCAAGAGGTCGCAAGGACCGCTGTCCCGGCGGTGACCGGCGGGAAGTTCGTCCAGATCAGGAATGGAGCGTCGCTCTATCTTGTTTTTTCACCCACGGAGTTTACGAAATACCACGCGAACATCGTTGAGCGGTTCTGCATGGACAAGGGGATAGATGGACGCTACGATGCGGAACGGAAGCGGTTCGATATTTATGATACGGCCTGGACCATTGTGGGCGGCGGGAAATTCGAAATCGACAGGGCACGGAAAACAATCAGGCTCCACGACGACTCTCTGGCCTATGGGAAATTCGACAAAGCGGGTCTCGCGGATGCGATGCTGTCCTTCAGTGAGTTTTCCGGGTTCACGATCCAGATTGAGTAGCTCATCCTGGTCCTGCTTCGCCTGAGGAGCTCCTTATTCCTGCTTCTGCTTTTTCGTGGATTTCATGTTGTGGTTCAGCTTCGCCTGTCTCTTGTTCGTGCGGTACCTGCCCACGGCCTTTTCATGGGTCCCGTAATCATTGGAGAAATAGTGACTGCCGTCCCCCTGGGCGACGAAGAAGAGATAGTCCACGGGCTCGGGATAGAGCGCTGCGAGGATCGCTCCCTCGCCGGGGTTAGCGATCGGTCCCGGAGGGAGCCCCTTGTGGAGGTAGGTGTTGTAGGGTGAGTTACGCTTCAGGTCCTGCCTGGTCACCTTGGTGATCCAGGCTTTTGTGCCATAGACCGCGGTAGGGTCCGCCTGGAGCTTCATCCCTTTCTTCAACCGGTTGTGGTATACGGCCGAGATGAGCTTACGCTCCGACGAGACCTTTGCTTCCTTCTCGATGATCGATGCGAGGGTGAGCACCTGCTGCTCGGTCATCCCGAGTTCTTCCGCGCGGGACCGGTAGCTGCCGACGAAGACCGCCTGGTACCGCTGGACCATCTTCTTCGGGATGTCTTCGAGTTTGATGCCCTTGGGGAAATAATAGGTGTCCGGGAAGAGATGACCTTCCAGCGTGTCCGCTTCGACCCCGAGGGATCGCACGAACTCACGGTTCTTCGCCAGCTTTATGAACTGCTGGGGATCGGAGAGCAAGGGAGTGTTCGAGAGCGTCCACCCGATCTGGTAGAGATTATAGCCCTCGGGGATGACCACCTCATACTCGATGATCCTTCCCTTTCTCAGCGCCTCCAGCACGTCCCACAGACGCATATTCGTGTGCAGGCCGTAATACCCCACGCGCACCTTCCGGCTGATGCCCTGCAGCCTGCCGATGATCTCGAAATAGCCGCGGTACCGGATGACGCCTTCCTTCTGAAGAGATGCCGCGATCGCCTTGAAGCTCATGCCCTCCGTAACCTGCACTTCCTTCCAGACCTTTTCCTTGGTCGGCGGCACGAAAAGCGCGATGTAGAAATGAATCGCTATGATCAGCGTGAACGTGGCGAACAGGAAGGACGGCCAGGGATGTTTCCGGGCCCCCCTCGCACCTGACGCCAGAGCCTCTCGAACAAGGTCGACAATCTTCATACTTTATTATTATAACGCAGGAGCCATCATTTTGAAATGGTTTTTTTAGGCAGAAGAGCGATTCACAGCTGGCCCGACCGCAGGATGCCGATCAGGAGCCAGAACCCGAGGATTGCCGCGATGCTGTATCCGATCACGCCGAAGATGGGAAAGCCGAATATCCTGTGACCGAGGCCGGAATGGATCACGATGGAAGAGGCGATGATGATGGCCGCCGTCAGGATGCTGAAAGAAAGGCGGTTGCTCGATTTATCCACGTCCCGTATGAACCGGTCGAGTTCCTCGTGCCTCACGTTGATATGCAGATCATCCCGCACCAGTTTCCGGATCAGCGTCTGCGACTGATGTGAGACGGACGTGAACATGTTCTGGAACTCCTTGACGCTGTTCCAGGCCGCCTTTGCCGCACGGCGCGGATCCTTCTGTTTCCTGATGAGCCGTGCGACATAGGGTTCGGCCATCTCGACGAGGTTGAAATCAGGCTCGAGCTGCCGGAGAATGCCGTCGATCGTCAGCAGGGTCTTGTTCACCAGATACAGGTTCTGGGGCATGCGCAGCTTGAAGCGGATGGAAATCTGCGTCAGACGGTCCAGGTAAGCGCCCAGATCCACCTGCTTCACCGACATCCCGTAATAAGGCTCCAAAAATTCTTCCAGGTCCTCTTTCAACTCACGGCGCAGCGTGTCCCGGTCCATCCGCTCGTCGGAGAGGAACCCAATGTTCACGTACTGGTCGATGAGCTTGTCAAAATCGCGCTCCGCGATGGCAATGAGGATATCGCTGTAGTAGCTCATGTTCTCTTCGGTGACCCTGCCCACGATGCCGAAATCCACGGGCGCCAGCCTGCCGTCGGGCAGGATAAAGAGGTTGCCCGGGTGAGGGTCGCCGTGGAAGAAGCCGTCCTGGAAGACCATCTTGAAAAAGGCATCCGCCCCCGCCTTGGCGATGCTATGACGGTCGAAGCCCTGCCGGTCGATCGCGTCGAGATCATCGATCCGGATGCCTTCGATCCGCTCGAGCACGAGGACATGCCGGGTCGTCAAGGGAGAATAGACCCGGGGAACGTACATCACGTTGCTCCCTTCGAAATTGCGCCGGAGCCGCGTGGCATTGGACGCCTCTATGAAGAAATCGAGCTCCCGGTGGATCGTGCGGGCGAACTCGATGACGATTCCCTTCGGATTATGAACGGCGATCTCGGGTACGTAGGCGTCCATCAGTTCTGCGATCCCCTGGAGGATGCTGATGTCGCGGTCGATGATCCGGTCGATATGGGGGCGCTGGACCTTGACCATGACCTCGCTGCCGTCGAGCAGGACGGCCCGGTGCACTTGCGCGATCGAAGCGGCCGCGACCGGCACAGGGTCGAACTCGAGGAACAGGGCTTCCAGCGGAGCCCCGAGGTCCTGTTCAATGATCTCTTTTGCCTGTTCGAAGGGAAAGGGTGAAACGGAGTCGGTGAGCCTGCAGAGTTCGCGTGCGTACTCGACGGGAAGAAGATCAGGCCTGCAGGAAAGAACCTGCCCGAACTTGATGAAGGATGGTCCGAGCTCCTCGAACATGATGCGCAACCGCTCAGGCGTGGTCCGCCGCTCGTCAGCAGAGGGGGGCCCTTTTCTGAATGTCAGGACCCTTCTCCCGAACGATACGAACCGCTGCAGTCCGAGCTGCTCGACCAGCTGACCGAACCCGTGTCGGGTCGCCACCAGGATGATCTGCCTGACGCGGGGAATGTCCCGGTAGTGTCTTCTCCAGAAACCCAGCAGCGACATGGGCGTTTTGGGCGACGGGTTAAGCCGCGCCCTTCTCTTCCGTGTTCTCGAGCTTCGCCAGCCGTGCGGAAATATTCTGGAGTTTCTTTTCCATCTTTTCGATGTCATCCCGCGACGGGATGTTCAGTTTCTCGAATGTCGCTGAGACGGCGTCCTTGATCTTATGGTCGAATTCCTTGCGGCCGTCCTCCGCCTTGGAGACCCACTCCTTGACCAGAGACGAGGCGTCACTCTTCGAGAGCTCGCCGGCCTTGACCAGTTCGTCAACGAATTCCTTTGCCTTTTCCTGTGCACCCAAACCTGCCAGCATCGCCTTTTTGATGATCTCCGCAACCGTCATGGTACCCTCCTTGGCTGTGATTTCCGTTAAAGTATCCGCCGAAAGACCTATCCCTTTTTTATTATACCATAGAGCGCGTCCAGGGCCGCGTCCAGTTTGGCCGGATCCTTGCCCCCCGCCTGGGCCAGGTCCGGCTTCCCGCCACCGGTCCCGCCGAGGATGGAAGCCAGTTCCTTGATGATAGTTCCGGCGTTGAAGCGGCCAGTCAGGTCCTTCGAGACCATAACGATCAGGCTCACCTTGTCGTCCTTGGCCGACCCCAGCGCCAGGATGCCGCTCCTGATGTTGTCGCGCAGTTTGTCGCCGAAGTCCCTGAGGTCCTTCGGGTCCATGTTCTCCACGCGCCTCGCCAGCACTCTGACACCGCTGATCACTTTGGCATCTTCGATGATGGCCCCCGCCTGGGAAGCCTGCATCTTGTGCCTGAACCGGTCGAGTTCCTTCTCCGTCTCCTTCAACTGGCTCACGAGCCTCTCCACGCGACCGGCCACGTCCGGGTCCGAGGCCTTCAGCATCTGACCGATCTCTCGCAGGCTCTGCTCCTCTTTCCGGACCGCCTGGTACGCGCGCCTGCCCGCGAGGATCTCGAGCCGCCTCACTCCGGCCGCAATGCCCGACTCCGAAACGATCTTGAACAGCCCGAGGTCGCCGCTGGCACCTGCGTGGGTGCCGCCGCAGAGCTCCTTGCTCACGTCCTTCACGGTCACGACGCGCACCTTGTCTCCGTATTTTTCATCAAAAAGAGCCATGGCGCCCGTGGAGATCGCCTGGTCGATGTCCATTTCCACGACCTCGACGGGGTGGTTCTCGATGATCCGCTCGTTCACCAGCTCCTCGATCCGTTCCTTCTCGCGCTCCGTGAGCGCCGTGTAGTGCGTGAAGTCGAACCGGCAGCGGTCCGGGGCCACGAGCGACCCCGCCTGCTTCACGTGCTCGCCCAGCACCGACCGGAGCGTGGCATGCAGGATGTGGGTCGCCGTATGGTGGCGCACCGTGTCCATCCGGTCTCCGGCGTCCACCTTCGCGAGCACCGCATCGCCGACCTTGAAGCCGCCCTTCTTCACTTTGCCCCGATGGATGAACAGCCCTTCGACCGGCTTCACCGTGTCGGAGACCTCGAACTTGGCAGCCTCCCCAAGCAGTTCACCCTTGTCTCCGACCTGCCCCCCGGACTCCGCATAGAAGACCGTCTGGTCCAGGATGATCTCTGCCTCGTCACCCTCGCGCGCTTCCTTCACCTGGCGATCGCCCTGAATGATCGCGAGAACCTCTCCGGTTCCCTCGAGCAGCCCGTAGCCGTTGAACACGGTTTTCCTGACTCCGGAGGCGACCTCCCTGTAGACCGGCTTGATCTTTTCCTCGCCCGATCCCGCCCAGGCAGCCCGCGCCTTGTCGCGCTGCTCCTGCATGGCCCGGTGATAGCCTTCCTCGTCGATCTCCAGGTGCATGTCCCGCGCCATGTCGGCAACGAGGTCCAGCGGGAACCCGAAGGTATCGTAGAGCTTGAACAGTACGTCGCCGGGGATCATGTTCTTCTTGCCGGCTTTGAGCCTCATGACCGCATCATTCAGGAGCGCCATGCCGGAATCGAGCGTCTGTCCGAACCGCTCCTCCTCCAGCAGCACGACCTTGGCCACGTGCTCGCGCGAGTCCACGAGCTCCGGGTACGCCGCGCGCATGGCGTCAACCACCGCGCCCGTGAGCCGGTACAGGAACGGCTTCTGGATGCCGATCAGCCTCCCGTAGCGGCTCGCCCTCCGGATGATCCGGCGCAGCACGTATCCCCTGCCCTCGTTCGACGGCAGCACGCCGTCGGAGATCAGGAACGTCATCGAGCGCAGATGATCGGCGCATACCTGGTAGGAGATGTCGGTCTGCTCGTCCTTGTGGTACGGGACGCCCGCCATGGCTGCGATCTCCCTGATGATCGGCTGGAACAGGTCGGTTTCGAAATTGGACCGCACGTTCTGGCACACGGCGGAGAGACGCTCCAGCCCCATGCCCGTGTCGATGGAAGGCTTGGGCAGCGGCGTGAGCTTGCCCGTCGCGTCGCGGTTGTACTGCATGAACACCAGGTTCCAGATCTCGAGAAACCGGTCGCAGTCGCAGCCCACGGCGCAGGTGGACTTTCCGCAGGACATCTCCGGCCCCTGGTCGATGATGATCTCGGAGCAGGGCCCGCACGGACCCGTGTCGCCCATTGCCCAGAAATTGTCCTTCTCGCCCAGCCGCACGATTCGGTCGGGCTTGACGCCGGCGACCCGCTGCCAGAGCTGGAAGGCCTCATCGTCGTCTTTGTAGATCGTGACCCAGAGCTTGTCCTTCGGGAGCTTCACCTTGTCGGTCAGGAACTCCCAGGCGAACCCGATGGCTTCCTTCTTGAAATAGTCGCCGAAGGAGAAGTTCCCGAGCATCTCAAAAAACGTATGGTGCCGGGCCGTGTGGCCGACGTTCTCGAGGTCATTGTGCTTCCCGCCGGCGCGCACGCACTTCTGCGAGGTCACTGCCCGCTTGTAGTCGCGCACGTCCTCGCCGAGGAACACCCCCTTGAACTGGACCATGCCCGCGTTCGTGAACAGAAGCGACGGGTCGTTCTTCGGAACGAGGGAAGAGCTGGGGACGATCTTATGCCCCCGCTCGGCAAAATATTCGAGGAACAGCTTGCGCAGGTCGCTGGCTTTCACAACACACCTCGTTGAAATGGAAGTAGATTGCCCCGGGCGCTTGATTCCGGGCGCAGCGAAGGATCTCCCGGAAGAGGACCTCTCGCTTCGCTCAGGGTGACGGCAGGAACAGAGAGGAAAATAGCAGAAAAGGGGGAATAATTCAACAGATTATTGAGGTGCTTCTTCAACCAGGCCTGAACAGGGAGGGATCACGAGCTGTCTTTCAGCCGGCAACAGAGCGCTTCCGTCACGACGAGGACCCCGGCCTACGCTGTCTCCTGCCGGGGAACCATCCGGAGCATTTCCCGGACGACTTCGCCTGAAAACCCCTTCCGTTCCAGAAATCCCGCAAGCCGCCGTTTCCGCACATCCGGTGTGAAGCGGGCGAGGGTCCTTAGCTTCTTCTCCGCTTCACGGCGGGCGATCTCGGATTCCGATGAATCATCGAATGCTTCGGCAAGCGCTTCATGGGCGGTGTCGCGGCCGATGCCCTTCTGTCGGAGTTCCAGCTCTATCCTCCGCCTGCCGAACCCGCGGGTCCGCACCCTCGCCGCGGCCCACTGACGGGCAAACTTCGGGTCATCGAGATAGCCGAACCGGAGGAGCTGTTCGACAACGGCGCTGACCGTATTGGCAGGGAACTCCCGCTCGCGGAGCTTCTTCTCGACTTCGGCCCTGCTTCGCGGGCGGATGGCGAGAAAGCGGTAGGCCGTGTTCCTGGCTTGCTTCAGTTCCTTTTCATCCCGTCCCTCGTTCGGCATCCCGCGCTCCCTGTCGGGCTACTTGTCGCCGAACCGGTCGATCTTGAAGTCCGAGTCCGTAGACCCTCCGGTGTACTCGCGTGCCTCTCCGGATTTCTGACTGTCCGCCGGCGGCGTATTCCCGTAGCGGGACGGAACCCCGAGGGGCTTTCCGGTCGTCGAGCCGGGAGCGGCCCCGCCGACCTTGCCGGGAATGCCTCCTGCGGGCTTTGCGCCGCGCTTCCGCGCCTCGTCCTCGTCGGCCGCGATATCGCTCGTCGACTGGATTCCCTTCACCTTCAGCGCAAAGTCGTCCGGGTTGCTTGCCGTCGTGATCGCCTCTTCGTAGGTGATCATCCCCTTCCTGTACAGTCCGAGGAGCGACTGGTCGAAGGTCTGCATGCCGTAATGCATCTGGCCCGCGGCGATGATGCTCGGGACCTGGCGCGTCTTGTTGTCGTCGATGATGGCCTCCCGGACCGACAGGGTCCCCAGCATGATCTCGACGGCGGCGACGCGGCCGTTCCCGTCCGCCTTCGGGACGAGGCGCTGCGATACGATGCCCTTGATCACCGAGGCGAGCTGCATCCTGACCTGCTTCTGCTGGTAGGGCGGGAAGACCGTGATGATACGGTTGATCGTTTCCGCCGCGTCCAGGGTGTGCAGCGTGGAGAGGACGAGGTGGCCGGTCTCTGCCGCGGTCAACGCCGTGGAGACCGTCTCGAAGTCGCGCATCTCGCCGACCAGGATAACATCCGGGTCCTGGCGGAGCGCGCTCCGGAGCGCGTCGCCGAAGGAGAACGTGTCGGCGCCGATCTCGCGCTGGTTCACGATGCTCTTCTTGTCGCGGTGCAGGAACTCGATGGGGTCCTCGATGGTGACGATGTTGGCCGTGCGGCTGGTGTTGATGAAGTCGATCATGGCAGCGAGCGTCGTGGATTTGCCGCTGCCCGTCGTACCGGTCACGAGAATGAGGCCCCGCTGTTCGGCGGCAATCTTTGAGAGGACGACGGGGAGATTGAGCTCCTCGAAGTTCAGGATCTTGGCCGGTACGAGACGGAAGACCATGCCCACGCTGCCACGCTGCTTGAAAACGTTCACACGGAAGCGGCCGAGGCCCGGCACGGCATAGGCCATATCGAGCTCGTTCTTTTCGGTAAATTTTGCCTTCTGGACGGGGTTCATGATGCCCTGAGCCGTGGCGAGCACGTCCTCCTGGGTCAGCCGCTTTTCGGTCTCGAGCGGCGTCAGCTTCCCGTCGATCCTGAGGATCGGCGGAACGCCGACCTTGACGTGCAGGTCCGAAGCCCGCTTTTCAAAGGTCACTTTGAGCAGTTCGTTCAGGTTCATTTATGCCTCCGCATGCTTCTCTGATTTCTGGCCTTTCGCGGCCTTTATTACCCTCTCGGGAGCCGGCGCGGCTTCCTTGTCTTTCGCCGGCGCGCCGCTCTCCGCGGCCGGTGCGTCTGCACCGCTGACCGGGAGGCCCGCTGCCTGCCGCACCTTGAGCTCGATCTCGGCCATCATGTCCCGGTGCTCGTTCAGGAACTGCTTCACATTCTCCCGTCCCTGGCCGATGCGCGTCCCGCTGTAGGAGAACCAGGCGCCGCTCTTTTCGATGATGTTCTTCTCGACGCCCATGTCGATGATCTCGCCGGTCTTCGAGATTCCTTCGTTGAACATTATATCAAATTCAGCGGCCCGGAAGGGAGGGGCTATCTTGTTTTTCACCACTTTCACCTTCACCCTTCCGCCGGTCACTTCCTCGCCTTCCTTGACGGCCGACACCTTGCGGATATCGAGCCGGACCGAGGCGTAGAACTTGAGCGCGTTGCCGCCCGTGGTCGTTTCGGGATTGCCGAACATCACGCCGATCTTCATGCGGATCTGGTTGATGAAGAGGAGCGTGGTGTTGGACTTGCTGATGGCGCCCGTCAGCTTGCGGAGCGCCTGGCTCATGAGGCGCGCCTGGAGCCCCATGTGCGCGTCGCCCATCTCTCCTTCGATCTCGGCACGCGGCGTGAGCGCCGCCACGGAATCCACGACGATGACGTCGATGGCGCCGCTCCGGACCAGCGTCTCGGTGATCTCGAGCGCCTGCTCGCCCGTATCCGGCTGTGATATCAGAAGGTCGTCGGTGCGCACCCCAAGCTTGCGCGCGTAGATGACATCCAGCGCATGCTCGGCGTCGATGAAGGCGGCCTGGCCGCCTGCCTTCTGCGCCTCGGCGATGATATGGAGCGCCAGCGTGGTCTTGCCCGACGACTCGGGCCCGTAGACCTCGACGATCCTTCCCCTCGGCACGCCGCCCACGCCGAGCGCGATGTCAAGCCCCAGGGAGCCCGTGGAAATGGCGGGAATGTTGGCCGGCACTTCCTCCCTGCCCAGCCGCATGATCGAGCCCTTGCCGAACTGCTTCTCGATCTGTCCCACCGCCAGTTCCAACGCTTTCAACCGTTCCTTGTCCGCCATGGTGTATCTCCTTTCGCCGCAGCGCGGCTGATCGAATTGATTTGTTTCAGCGACTGTCCCTTTATCGCAGTCCCACTTTTGCAATCTCCGTGTACACGGCGCCGCTCCGGTTGAGCTCGCTCTTCATCAGGCTGACGCCGGTCACCTCGAACTCCGGCAGTTTGATGTCCCTGATCTCGTCGAGCGCCTTGCGCCACTGGTCGCGGGACCGGATGTACTTGACCCTCGCGAGCGTGAGATGCGGTTTGAACGCCCTGTTCTCGCGATCCATGCCAAGCCGGGCCATTGCGTCCTCGACCGCTTCCTGCAGCCGCGTGAGCTGATCGAGGTCCCCCGAAAGGCCTATCCATGCCACGCGCGTGTTGTTCGCATTCGGGAACGCGCCCACCCCTCCGACGGCAAGCCGGAACCTTCCCCTGCCCGAGACCGCTCCCGAGAGCGCCTGCTCGATGTCCGGGACCAGCGCTGCCGGTATCTCTCCGAGAAACTTGAGCGTCAGATGGATGCCCTCGGGCCTGGTCCAGCTCGCCTCCACGCCCGAACCCTTGAGCCGGTCTTGCGCCTCGGCCATCTGTTTCTTGATGGCCTCGGGTATCTCTATGGCGATGAAGGAACGCATATCTATCAGGGTACAGATGACCACCGTTCAGAATACAAATTGACGTTCGATTCTCCCGTCCTTGTCTCTCGTCCCCCGTCTCTGCCTCTCGTCTGCCCTCTGTCTTCGGTCCTCTCACCCGATCAGGTATCTCCTCACCATATCCAGCGCCATCTGCGCGGACCTCAGCCGGATCTGCTCACGGTCGCCGAGGAACCGGTGCTCGACCGCCTGCACTCCCCGGTCTGTCGCGACCGCCGTGTAGACCAGGCCCACGGGCTTCTGCTCGCTCCCGCCGCCCGGGCCGGCGATGCCGGTGACGGAAAGGCCGATGTCCACGTTCGCCGATTCCCTGACGGCCTTCGCCATGGCCTTTGCGACCTCGCTGCTGACCGCGCCGTGGCGGTCGATCAGGCCCGCCGGCACTCCCAGCAGCTCCGTCTTGGCAGTGTTGCTGTAGGTCACCACACCGCGGTCGAAATACCCGGAGCTTCCGGCGATGTTCGTGATCTGGGCGCCGATCAGGCCGCCGGTACATGACTCCGCCACGGCGAGCGTGAGCCTCCGCTGTTTGAGGAGAGCGCCGACCACCTCTTCCATGGTCTGGCCGTCCGCGGCGTAGACCGCGTCGCCGAGCCTTTCTCTGATCACGGCTTCGGTCCGGTCCGCGTGAGACTGGGCCTGGTCGGCGCTGGTGCCGGGAGCAATGATCCGGATATCCACCCCGGTTTCCTTCGCGGTCAGGCCCACCTTCGGCTCGGCCCTGCGCATGATGTCCTGGATGGCCTTGTTGACTGCCGACTCGGAAATGCCGCAGGTGTGCAGCACTTTCCGCCTGAGGAACAGCCTTCCCGAGGCCCGCTCCGCGAGCGCCGGTTTCAGCTCTTCCCGGAACATGGCGTACAGTTCCCGCGGAACGCCGGGCAGCACCGCGATAAAGGAGTCCTTTTCGAAGAGAAAGAAACCCGGCGCGATGCCCACGGGATTGCGCAGAAGCCGGGCGCCGACCGGGATCAGGGCCTGCCGGTCGTTCGCGACCAGGACGTCCTTTCCCCTGCCCGCAAGCCGTTCATGGATCGCCTTGTGCGCGTCCTCATTCAGCACGAGCCGCTTCTTGACGATCTTGGCGACCACCTTGCGCGTGATGTCGTCCTCGGTCGGGCCTATCCCGCCCGAGATGATCACCACCTCGGCCCGGTCCATGGCCCTGCGGAAGGTGTCTTCCATGTCCTTCTCATCGTCCCCCACGACGGTCTTGAAGGCCGTTTCGATCCCCAGGGACAGGAGTTCCTCGGACAGGAACAGGGAATTCGTCTCGGGAACGCCGGAGAGCAGTTCGCTGCCGGTCGCTATGATCTCAGCACGCATGAGCACCCTCTAGGCAACCATGGATAAACACGGATAGAAAAAATTCCTGCTTCACATCCCGCAATCCGCACACATACCGGTATTCAAACACCCGTCCGGTACGGATCCTCAATTCGCAAAGTACCAGATTACTCGAAGCACGATATTCGTATACACCCCCGCCGCGATGTCGTCCAGCACGATGCCCGGGCCGCCGTGCAGGTCCTGCAGCCGTCTTGCCGGAAATGGCTTGATGATATCGAACACCCGGAACAGGAAGAACCCCGCGGCGATGAACAGCCACCCGGCGGGCACCAGGGCCATCGAAACGAGATACCCGGCGATCTCGTCGATCACGATCGACCCGTCGTCCTTCCTGCCCAGCATCCGTTCCGCCTCATCGGCAATCCAGATCGCGATCCCGGTCACCGCGGCGCACGCGGCGAGATACCAGGCAGCGGGCAGACCGGCAAGGAGCAGGTACAGGAGAACGGCAACCATTGTCCCCGCGGTGCCCGGCGCGAAGGGAGACCTCCCCGACCAGGCGCCCTGCGCCAGGAAAAGGATCAGTCCCCTTCTCAATCCTCCCTTTTCCGTCTGTTCAGCGGCGTTCATTCTATCATTGCCTTTCGCAGCCGGTCAATGGAAAAGGCCGGCCGGTGTCTCACAGTGTCTCGTACACCCATATCTTTCCGTCCGTCCGGACCTCTTCGACCCGTCTCACCAGCCGCTTCTTGTGCAGGTTCAAGAGCCTGGTGCCGCTCGTGTTTGCTTCGAGTTTCCGCGCATCGGCCAGGTCCTTGGACGTCACTTTTTTCTTTTTTGCGATCACGTCGAAAGTGTCTTTCAGATAATTGTTCAGGTTCCCCAGCACGGTCCTGGCCCCGTCGCGGGTCTCGGCAAGCACGGCAAGGTCCTTGCGTTCCAGCGCCACCTCGATGTTTTCCAGCTGGTTCTCGTTCAGGCCCGTTAAAAGCAGGTACCGGTCGCCGTACTCGTTGGAGAGCAGCCGCGACACGATCTTGGCGATCACTTCGTCGGCGCAGGAGTAGTCGATCACACCGATCTTCGAGAAATCGAGGGCGATCACCGATCCTTCCGGCTCCTTCTCGATGTCGCGCTCGATCCGCTCCCGGATCGCCTGCCCCGACGGCCGGGTCACGAGGTCCTTCGAGCCGTTGCCGAGTTCCTCCTTGAGAAGTTTTAAAAGGTCATACTTTGCCATAAAGACCCACCATGCTTCAATTGAATCAATTGAACCATATATGCAGACTTTTGTCAAGGGGAAATTTTATGTACCTGAGGCCTGGGATTGCCGCCTTCGCGGGAATGACGGTTATTGCGAATGGATTTCGGGCAGGAGAATATTGATCTGCGCTCCCGGAAAAAGGGTAAGGCCGTGCTCCTGCTCCCTGCCCCGGGCCCATTTCGGAACGATGGAAAGCCTGGCGGTGCCGGAGCGGATCGAAAGCTTCCCGTTCCACTGCGTGATAAAACGACGCACCGCGGCAAGACCGTGCCCCCTGCCCTCGTCTTCGTAGCGCGACGCGCCGTGGAGCAGCCCCTTTTCGATGGCCTCGAGATCGCCCCTGAGCTTGAACCTGCCGGAAAGCGATCTTCGGAACCCGATGCCGATGTCCATGACCGCTATCTTGACGACGTTCTTGTCCAGCTTCGGGAATCGGTACTTCTGGATGCCGACAAAGCCCTTGTTCTCGCTGTGCTCGATGATGTTCTGGCAGACCTCGGACAGGGCGACGATGAACCCGCTGATGGCCCTCTCATCATAGTGCAGGTGGGCCGCGAGGATGGCCTGGGCGCGGTCCCTCACCTTCCCGACGATGAAATGGATGTCGTTCGATTTCTCGATCGGAGTTATCTCGAGCAGCACGTCCGAATCAATGCTTTTTTGAGGCTTCCCGGCAGCCCGGCCGGATGATTCTTCCAGGGAGAAGGTTCGCCGGGCATGAGTGAAAAAGTCCATCCGGTCGAGGTAGGAAAGAACATCAGCGGACCGGGGAAGGATGATCGTCTTCCTGACGTCCTCGAGCTGGCAGAGCTCGCCTATCTCGAGGAGCGCCAGCATGCCGTAGGGGTCGATGAAGGAGACCCTGCTCAAGTCGATCGTTTCCGAGCGGATGAAGGATTTGAGTATCTGTTCGAAGGTTTCTTCGGTGATCTGGGTCATGGAGATGGAAAATGTCAGGGGCCGCAGATGAACCAGGAATGACGCGGCAGGCTAGAAAGACCGGACGATAATAAAGTAAGCGCGGTATCACACAGTGGCCAACAAGAGGGCCACCCGAGACACGAAGGGCACAAAAAGAATATTCATTTATGTGCCCTTCTTCGACGTGCCCCGGCGCTGCCAGCGAGACATCAGCACTTGTCCTTCCCCGGCTCCGGCCCGATCCGGACCCCGCCGTCTGCGCCGCGCGGCACGCTGCACCGGATCGCATCAAAGGCCAGGAGGATGCGCTTCTCCCTTTCGATGCGCACCGGCGAAAGCGTTACTGGCCGCCTCTCCGACAGGAGGCCCGCGATCTGGTCCCGCGTGGGGATCGCTCCGAACCCCTCGCCGATGACCTCGCCCGTGCCGGCATCGAGCACCTCCGCCGTCTCCGGGTCGGCGACGACCGCGATCGGGACCGGCGGATCGCCGATCAGCCGTGCAGCCGCCAGGGCCTGGCGCTCACGGGAAGCGAGAGATCCCGCGGCGCACTTGATGATCATCGCCTTTTTCCCCTCCACGGTCACCAGGAAATCCACGGATGAAGTGAGCCGCTCCTTGTCGAGGACCACATCGAATACCACGTTCTTCCGGACCTCTTCCCGCGCATAGCCCTTCTTTTCCAGCAGAAGATACTCCACCATGCGGCGCGCTTCCGCCGCGAGATCGGCCCCGTCCTCGATCTCCTCGTTCAGTATCGCAATGATCTTCTTTTCACGTGCCACGCTTTCGTCTTCCATGGTTCACCAATACTTCCCGGCGTCTTATTTCTTCTTTCCCGCCTTCTTGCTCCCGGCCTTCCCTTTTCTGGACGGCGCGGCCTTGGCAGCGCTCTTCCTGACAACGGCCTTCTTCGCTGTTTTCTTTGCTTTCTTGCCTCCCGACTTCTTTGCGCTCTTTTTTGCGGCGGGCTTCGGCGCCTTCTTTTTTGGCTTTTCCTTGACCTTCGTGGCTAATAGGTCCTGCGCCCTCTTCGTCGGCACCGGCGGGACCGGCCGGGCGACGATCGCCGTCGGCTTTCCCGAAGCAGTGACCGCCGGTATCTCGAGCGGCCTCTCGAGCAGGCCAAGGATATCCCGCTCCCGCACGAGCACCCGCTCTTCTTTCCCCAGCGTATGGGTCCTGCCCGCCCAGCGCTCGTAGAGAACGCGGTCGCCGGGTTTCACGGTCGTCGGGATGAATTTCCGCTCCTCCCGTGCAACCTTTTTCCTGCCTGTTTTCTCTTCCTCCAGGGCGCCGGGACCGATCGCCTCGACCACGCCCTCCTCGGGCTTCTCTTTCGCCGAGTCGGGGATATACAGTCCGCCGGCAGTCATGGCAGCCGCCTGCGCCGGCACTATTACAGCCCAATCATGCAGCGGGATCAACTTCATACGGACCTCCTTAGGTGAGCGCGAAACGGGATTACTCCATTACTTCCTGTGTGCTTATTATACTGAAAAGAATACGTCGAGTCAAAATATCTAAGCCGATAGGCCGCCAAAAACCTAACAACTATTTCTTGACAAAAGAAGAAACGAGCGCTATCTTCTGACAGGTTACGTTCACCATTCCTGGGGTGAACCTGGTTGGTGACGTCCGAAAGGATCTTGCGCAGGTCATTGTGGCTTCAGAAGCTTTTTTTCAAGGCACGCAGAGAAAAAATGGAACTGTGCTCACCAAAACAGGGTGTTGACACTGAAAGGAGAATGATCAATGAAAAGAACGATCACCGCAGTACTTACTCTTGCCCTCGTGTTGACGGTCACGACCGTGATTCCCACGACCGCGGCAGCGGCAGGCTCCAAACCGGGCCCCTATGAAATAGACGGCTCGATCGGGTTCGGAAGCGGGTCGGGAGACTTCGATGCCGGCTTCGGCGCCAATTTCGGCGCCGGGTATATGCTGGACTCGATCGATAAGAATCTCCAGGCTCGGATCGACCTTGGCTACTACAATTTCAGCCGGGATTTCTTCGGAATAGGACTGGACTTTACGCGCATGCCGATCACAATCGGCGCACGCTACTATTTCCCGGTGGCCGACCAGTTGAAACTCTTCGCCCAAGCCGGTGTTGAAACAAGCGTCGATAAAAAAGACACCTTCGATTTGTTCATGGGGAAGCATTCGAAGAGCGAAGTGAATCTGGGTATCACGCCGGGTGCCGGGGTCGACTTCTCCATCAGTCCCGAGGTCAGTGCCTTCGCCGTTGCAAGCATCCACCTGATCTCGGACGATTACTTCAGCATGCAATTCGGTGCCGCTTACCATTTTTAGGTTTTCCTCGCAGTCTTCCCCAAAAGCCGCGGTCGTCCACCGCGGCTTTTTTTGCGAACTCGGAGGCGCAACAACCGCCCCTCCCCCTGTTCAACGCGGGAGATGGTCCCGATTCGACTCGATGCATTGCAAAGACGGCCAGGACGACGTATAGTAATAAAATAAAGGACCACCTCCTCCCATGAGTGTCGAGAACACAAAAAAGAGCCGGACTGCCCGGAGGATCGCCGCAACTGCGCTGTCCATCCCCCTTCTTCTGATCATCCTGGTGCTGACAACAACGTGGCTTATTAACCGGGCGCCGGTCCAGAACAGGGTTCGCCAGGGCGTTGAGCAAAGAACCGGTAATATGGTAACTTTCCGGAGCCTGCGTCTTTCGCTGCTTCCCCGGCCGCGGCTGGCGCTGTACCAGGTCCGCGTGAACGTTGCCGGGAGCATGGACATCACGATCCCTCGTGCCCGCATCTACCCGGAAGTGCTGCCGCTTCTCACGGGGAGGGTCAGGATAGCGAAGGTTAAATTGGACGATCCCGCCTTAAGCATGGACCTCAAGGAGGAACCGGAGGCAGCTCCCGAGGAACCCCGCGCTCTGTTCGAGGAAACGCGGAGCGATATCGAAACCGCTGCCACATCGATAGAATCTGTGGGTCCCGCTTTTGTTGCCGAGGTGAACCGTGGAACGATCGTTCTCCGCAAAGGCGGGAGCGAGATCATCAGGGCGGACGAAATTGCCGGCTCCCTCGCCCTCATTCCCGGGGGGTTCGAGATCGGGGTCACCGCGAAAGGTCTGCACCTGGGCCCGGTATCGCTGAGGGGAGCGATCTTCACGCGGAAAAGCGGCATCGCGGTCAGAGACCTCTACCTGGCGGGAGGCCGGTCCTCCCTGTCGGGCGTGACCGCGTCATTCCACTGGAGAAGGAGCCCCTATCTCAGGATCGAGTCGGGCGGGGCGATCATCTATCTCGAGGACCTTTTCGAACGCAGACAGCGGCTGGGACGCCTGGGAGACAAGCTTCGGGACGTGCAAGGCATGAAGGGAGTTGTGAGGATTGCGGAGATGACCTTCACGGGCCCGCTGCTGCACGAGGAGCGGTGGGAGATGAACGCTGCAGGCAGCCTGGAGGGGATCGAGGTGCAATCCGCCCTCGTCCCCGGCCCCGTACGGATCAGGACCGGCTCCTTCAAAGCAACGACGAAGACCCTGACCCTGCAGAACCTCGACGCGGACTTCCTGGACTCCTCGATCACGACGGGGCTGAAGCTCGCCGGCTCGGTCCACGGGATGAGTTCAATGGACCTGTCCCTGCGGGGGAGGATCGGGCACGACAGCATCGTGTGGGCAGCACACACGCTGCACCCGCCCCCTGATTTGATACCTCGCGCGGCGCTCTCGCTTGAGTCCCTTCGCTTCACCTGGGAAAAGGGGCCGGTGTATACCGTCCAAGGAGCGGCGACGATCCAGAACGGCCCCCGTGTGTCCGTTGACCTGCGCCAAAGCCCTCATGCACTCGACATCAAGCGCCTCGTCGTAGAGGATGGCAAGGACAAAGCATCGCTGGCACTGCGGAAAAGGTCAGAACAGATGGAAATCACCTATCAGGGCAAAGTGAGCGAAGATACGTTCAACAGGATATTCGAACGATCATCCGGTCATCATGGCTGGATCCGGGGAGACCTGCGCGCCAATATCCTTCTGGACAAGCCCGGGGAATCCACGGCGCGGGGTGAACTCGAGGGAGGCGACCTCTCGTATGGGCCCGGCAACGGCGTAGCGGTCACAGCCAGGCAGATCAAACTCGGCGTGGACGAAAAGGTGCTGACCCTGAAGGAGGGGTCCTTTCTCTATGGAGACCACCCCTTCGATCTCACCGGCACGGTCACCGTGTCAGAGGGAGGATTCCGCTTCGATGCGAACCTCGCCGCGGAAAGCCTGTCCCTGGCGATGCTCCAGCAGGCCTTCAGCCGTAACAAGAACGAAAGCCCAAAAGCCGGGGCTGCCCCTGCCGTTCCGGTCCGGGGCATCATCAACCTTGCTGCAAAGGACTTCTCGATCGACAAGTTCCGGTTCAGCCCGGTGAAAGCCAGGATCTCCGTCGACCAGAGGGGCAGCGTCGGCATACAGGTCATCGAGTCGAAGCTTTGCGGCATCTCCGTTCCGGGCCGCATTGAGATCCTGCACAGCGGCGTGCAACTGGACCTGAATCCCGCGGTCATCGACCAGCCGCTCGAACCGGCGCTTGACTGCTTCTCCACCAACAGGCGGGTCACCGGCACGTACAGCTTTCTCGGCGGGCTCCACTCCCGGGGAAATAACGAGGAGCTTCTGCGTTCCCTGGAGGGATGGGCCTCGTTTTCCGCGAAGGACGGAAGATTCTATACCAATCCGTTGCTGTCGCGAATATTTGCTTTCTTGAATTTGACCGAACTGCTCAGGGGAAAGCTCCCGGACATGGGGAGGGACGGGTTTGCCTACAAGTCGGTCAGGATCAAGGGAGACATCAAGAACGGCAGGCTGGCGCTCAAGGAAGCAATTATTGAAGGCGAGACGCTGAACCTCGTGGCTGACGGGGAGATCGATATCGCCGCAGGCAAGCTTGACATGACGGTCCTGGTCGCGCCGTTCAAGACCATCGAAGCTATTCTGGGCAAGATCCCGCTCCTGAAATCGGTCCTTGCAAACAAGCTGATCACCGTGCCCGTCCGCGTGTCGGGCGATCTCAACAACCCCAACATCATCCTCCTCGATCCCAAGGCCGTGGGCGGGCATGTGCTGGACATCATGGAGGGCATCCTGGACCTACCCTTCAAGGTCGTGGATCCGCTCTTCCGAGGCGGGAAAACGGACTGAGAAGGCGCCGGATCCCGGACGACCCTGCAGAGGAGCTGATACGGCCTCTCCGGCAGCGATGGTGATTGTCAGCGGCCCCTGAACACGCGATGGCACTCCACGCACCGGTCCAGCAGTTCCTTCGTCAGCTTCAGCATGGCCTGCTGGTCATCGGCGTGCGCGGCAGAAGCGAGGTCCTCGAGCCTGGCATGGAACTGCCGGTCCCAGGCGACGAATTCCTTCACGCGGTCCGCGTTCTTCCCGAGCTTCACGCTCCCCTCGCGCAGGCCCTCGTGGGTATGCTCCATCGCTCCGTGCATCTGCTCGAGCGCCCCGTGGACGCGCGCGCCGTCACCCAGGGCAACGCCTGACACAACGTCGCGGAACACCCGGTCGAGCGTCTTCATCTCTTCGCGCAGCGGGTCGCCCCTGTGATGGGACGGTTCCGGCCCGGCCCCGGCATGGGAGCCGTGCTCCTGGCCAAAGGCTCCCGGGGGAAGAACGGTCAGACAACATGCAAGAACTGCCAGAGAAATATAATTCATGCCATATCCCTTCATCTCTCTCCTCCTTCCCTGAGCCGGAATCATTCCAGCATCCGCACTTTCATCTCCACGGGCTCCTTCTTCGGACTGCTCCCGGGCCGCGCCGGCCTGCCGACCGGCACCACGGCCATGAACTCGCCCTCCGGCTCTCCGAGGAACCGGAGCACAGGGTCCTTGATGAGGTAGAGGACCCCGAGCCAAACCGCGCCCAGGCCGAGCGACGCGGCCGCAAGCAGGATGTTCTCCACCGCCGCTGCAGAGCTCTGGATCTCCATGGTCCGGAAGAAATCGTGGGCCGTCTCCTTCTCGACCTTGAACAGCTCGGTGCCGTGCCGGATCAGGTCGCCCGTGTTCGACACGGCAATGACCACCGGTGCGGAGGCGACGCTCTTCGCGCCCATCCGGAGAAGCGCGGCTGCCGGCTTCGGAAATCGGGCCGATTCCGCGGTCACGAGCTGGGCCAGCTCCTGCTTCTTGTTCCCGCGCAGAATGGTGAACCGCCACGCCTGCTGGTTGTGCGCCGATGGGGCGGCGTTGGCCGCGTGCAGGAGGGTCTTGATCTCCTCGTCAGCAACCTCGTCCCGCGTGAAGGTCCGGACGCTGCGGCGCGCCTTGATCGTGCAGAGGGTGTCGTTCCTGTTTAAAAGGGATTCGTCGGGGAGCACGGGGAGCACCTCCTGGGCCGAAAGATGTGATGAACATAGCAAAGGAGGCGCGTGAAGTCAAGCGAAGGTGCCGGCCGAATAAAGCCAACGAGAGACAAGTCATCTTCGAGCTGCTCGTTGAAGATACGCCTTGTGAGTATGAAAAGATAAAATGAAAGGAGAATCGCAGAGGTGCTCGGAGAGGATGAAGTTAAACTCAAAAGACCCAACTCTGTTTATCGAGCAGCCTCGGCATCCTCCAGAAACCCTGCTCCTCCCGCGCGCGCCGCCCATCATTAAAAAAGCAGGCCTCTTCAGCCTGCTTACGATTTTCCATTGTGCCTGCACATCAGACTTTGTTACTGGGTCCCTTCTCTTCCAACCCCCACACGAGACACGGTAACACTCGTTGAGATTTCCCTGCCCGGTTCTTCTGCACCTGAACTCTCCGGACCGTCATCTCACGGGAAGGATTGCCCCATCATCGAGCGAGGCAATGCCCGGTCCGAACCACGTGGCTCCGTTGTAGGGCAACTTCTCCTCACGCAGACCTCCTGCTGCCGAACCTTCCGCCAGGTTCGCCTCCACATGCGGCTGCATCGGAAGGATTGCCGCATCATCGAGCGCGACAACGCCCGGTCCGAAACACGTTGCTCCGTTATAGGTCAGCACGCTTTCACGCGGTCCTCCTGCCGCCGAACCTTCTGCATAAAGCGTTGCTTCAACATGCGGCTGAATCGGAAGGATTGCCGCATCATCGAGCGCAACTACGCCCGGTCCAAAGCATGTGACCCCGTTCGACGGCTCTTTGCTCATATCTCCCGCAGCTGCTGCGAGGGTCGTCGCAAGAGCAAAGGTAAGGGCCACTCCCATTAGTATAAGTAATGTCTTTTTCATATAGAACACCTCCTTTTGTTCGCATTACCTACCTATTAACATTATACTACTCCCCGGGAGCAGCGACGGATTTTCCAGTCGTATATTCATATTTATTATATTTTTTCAAGTCTCATGTTTCTCCTGCTGCTAAAGGAGAAGCGGCACACGGTAATGTTCCTGTTGTCACGCTTTTAATAATTCAAACTGATGCAGAAAGCTGACGCTAGTGACCGATCCCGACTTATTGTACCGGTTGGAAAGTTGGATCTATGGCTGGATTGCCTCCGGGGCCGAAAGATGCTATGTGAACGGAGCAAAGGAGGCGCGTGAAGTCAGGCAAAGGTATCAGCATGATCAGACCGTCTAGAGACAAGTCAATTTCAACCTGCCCTCTGGAGTTGTTCATGAGAAAAAAGAGAGAAAATTTGATAGAGAAATCGCAAGGCGTCGGAGAGGATGAGGTCAAACAACAAAGATTCAATGTCAGATATTTCTTGCTTGATTTTTTTGTTAAAAGGCATATAATCCGTCCGTTTTGCGCTGGTCTGTCCGGGCAGTGCCGGCACGAGAGCAATTCATTCCGGCTGCGCGTTTTTCGCCCAATTCATTTCTATCGAGACGAGCGCGCTGCTGTTACTCACTTAATATGAAAGGAGGTGAAGAATCATGAAGAAGATCTTTGCAATCATCACCGTTGCGATGGTCGCCGCGGTGTTCGCTTTTGCCGGATGCCAGAAGCAGGAGGCTCCGAAACCCGCTGTGCAGTCTTCCACGACGATGACGTCGACGATGACCTCGACGGCGCCCGCCGCTCCCGAGCACAAGTAACATCCCTGTTGTTTGCACAAAGATGGCTCTCCGTCAATTCGGAGGGCCTTTTTTTATGCCCTGTCGGTTTTACCTGGGAGACCGGCAGCCTGCGCCCCTCCCCGATCTCTGTCGCGTGCTTCGAGGTCAAACTGCTGATTGTTTAGTTTTAATGATAGGCTGATTTGTCGCCGATATCGTAGGCGAGTGGCATGAATATTTTTCGCAGCGTGAAGAGGACAAAAAGGACTGCGATCAGGGCCAGGCCATAGGACGCGCCCTGGCCAGTGAGATTGCTGCTCGAGACAAGAAGCAGGTAGATCGGCATGATCATGGCAAGGATGTAGCCCTCGACGAGCTTGAAGCAGAAAGCCTCTTTTGCGGTCACGAATCCCAGGCATCCGGAAAGCGGCAGCAGGAGCAGCGGGCCGTACGGGCCGTGCATCAGCGCACCGGACAAGGACCCTTTCCCGATAAAGAGGAGCACGGCGAGACAGCCGAGGCTGATGAAGAACAGGTTTTTCAGATAGATTTTGAACTTGCCCACATACAGATGAATGAAAAATACGCTCATACCGACGGAGCCATAAAGGCCATACATAAAGATGTCTGCCGACAGGCCGCCTGGTGCCGTGTCGGGATTTGAAGATGCCGTCTTCAGGAGGAACGCCAGCCCGATCATCGCGATGGCGGCTATGACGATACCAACACGGTAGAGCACGACCGTTATTTTATCTTCCCTGGTAAGGGGCTGGAATACCTGCTTCTCACCCATTGATCAATTCTCCTTTGAGTTCCCGGAAATTAACCACAGATGAACAGGGATATTTCAAAAAAAGAAATCAAATCCGCTGCTCACCCATCTGGCAAATGTTCTCTACCCTTCTTCTCGTTTTTTGGGTTTGAACCGTGTTCATCCGTGGTTACTACTGTCCTCTTCAGGATCACGTCTTTTTCGCTTTTTTCCAGAAGGCCAGGTCGCTTAGCATGAGCCCGAGAAGCTGCCGGGGCTTCATTTCCGAGACTTCTTCGCACCTGCAGGTGTCTTCTTTGCCTGCCCCCGCTGGCGGCGTGGCTGTTTTTTTCTCTTTCCCGGCGCTGGCCGGATCAACGGTCTTGTGGAAATGCGTAACCATACCCCGCTCCTCTGCACTCATTTTAACTCACCTGGCAAAAATATGCCAAGGGTTCTCTCCAGAACAAGGGACCTTGCCGGCATCCCTTGACCGGGGTCAGGCGCCCGCTGCGACCGCGGGGACACCCAGGCTGACGCTATCGTCTTGACATGAGCCATCGCCGCCATTATTATGTGTTGGTATAACCACAGGCGACTTCGTCGCACAGGGTGAAACCAGATTCAATCTTTTGGCTCTTATCTAACCTGTGTATATCAATGTGTTCTGCGCAGCAGAACCCGTGGTTTCAGTATCATTGTTTGCAATCTATGGAAACTGCTCGATTACGCCGTATCTACAATAAAATAGGTCAGTTCCTGATCGACCCGGGAGACCTTTATCTCGTCGTGTCCATCGAGACGCAAACACTCCTCGTCTGCGCGAACAGCACCATCGTCGAGCGATACAACGCCTCCACGTCCCGCTTCGGGAACGGCAATCGGGAGAACTCGCTCAAAACGCCTCTCGGTCTCCATCGGATCAGGGAGAAGTTCGGAGCCGACGCTCCCGCTGGCCGCATTTTCAGGGACCGCGAAGATTCGGGCATGGACTGGGACCATCATCAAACCGGAGACAACCTCATCCTGACACGTATTCTCCGGCTCGAAGGCCTTGAGGAGGGGATCAACAGGGGCGCGGGCGTGGATTCCTACGAGCGTTACATCTACATACACGGCACCGGCCGGGAGGACCTGATCGGCACCCCCCTCTCGCACGGGTGCGTGTGCCTGCGTAATCACGACATCATTCGCCTGTTTGATATGGTCAAGGAAGGCACGCTCGTGTACGTCGATCCTCCAGCCATCGTTATCAACGGGCGCCCATGCCGCAGCATCCATTTTACCGGCATTTTCGGCAGCGGCATGAGCGCGCTGGCGCAGTACCTGCGCTTTCAGGGGATCGCGGTCTCCGGCTCCGATCGTTTCCATGGAAGCGAGGATACCGCCTCCATCCGGCGATCACTGGAAGGGCTCGGGTGCGCTATTGTTCCCCAGGACGGCTCGGGCGTGCGTGAGGATATTGATGTCGTCTGCGTCTCAACCGCAATCGAAGATTCGAATCCCGACATCGCCGCGAGCCGCAGCCGCGGCATTCCCATCATCCATCGCTCCGACCTTCTGAGCGCGATCATCGCGACAAAAAAGACGATCGCAGTCGCCGGCACGAGCGGCAAGTCCACGGTGACCGCAATGATATTCGAATTCCTGACGGCCTGCGAAAAATCGCCCTCCCTCATCAGCGGCGCCGGTTTGCGCAGGCTGGAGAAACAGGGGCTTCTCGGCAATGCCTATGGCGGCGGTTCCGATCTCCTGGTAGTGGAGGCGGACGAAAGCGACGGAACGCTCGTCAAATATTGTCCCGAGACCGCGGTCATCCTGAATGTTTCCAAGGACCACAAGAGCACTGATGAGATAGCAAAGCTTTTCGAGACGCTGGCTTTAAACGCACCCTGGACAGCTTCCAATGCCGACGATCCGATCCTCGCCTCCCTTCCCGCAACCGTGCGCTTCGGCCGGAATGGTTCGTCCTCGTGGCGGCCGGACCATATACAGCTCCTACCCACCTCGGTCAAGCTGGTCAAAGGCGGCGTTGAATATGATCTGCCGCTTCCCGGCGAGCATAATCTTGAGAACCTGTGCGCGGCGCTTTGCGTGTGCGAACATCTGGGATGCGAGCCGGAAGCGCTCGCTGAAGCGGTAAGGAATTTTGAGGGCGTGGCCCGGCGTTTTTCCGTGACCAGGACAAAAGAGAACGTCTCTGTGGTCGATGACTTTGCGCACAATCCGGCAAAGATAGCGGCCGTTGTCCGCGCCAGCCGGGGCCTTTCGGAGCGCCTCATTGCCGTATATCAGCCCCACGGGTTCGGTCCGACGCGGTTCTTAAAGGATGAATACATCGCGACCTTCCGGACCGTCTTCCGGCGGCAGGACTCGCTCTACCTCCTGCCGATCTATTATGCGGGAGGCACGGCACAAAAAGATATTTCCTCGGAAGATATCATCAATGGCCTTGGTCCCGTCGCATTCCATGCAAAAGCGCTGAGCAACCGCGATGAATTATTGGCCAGGTTAAAAGCCGATGCGAAACCGGAAGACTGCGTTCTTCTCATGGGAGCACGGGACCCGTCGCTGCCTGCTCTGGTGAGGAAGGTTGTGGAAGTGTTCGGCGGGGAAATGAGAAAGGCATAAAACGGCAACTGACCTCCTGCGCTCCGGCCAACATGAACTCCATGACCGATCGGAAGTATGGGGAATAAACTTTTAGCACATAAAAGATTGTTGATCGCCATGGCGGGATTGCCTGGAACAGGGAAGAGCTCCATTGCCCGGCAGCTCGCAACAAGACTGCACGCACTGGTCCTGAGCAAGGACGAAATCCGCGCAGAGTTGTTTTCAAATGAGCAGATCGATTTTTCCCGCGAGCAGGATGATCTCTGCATGATGGTCGTTTATCTCATAGCAGGATATCTGCTGAGAGCAAACCCGGAACAAACCATTGTTATTGACGGGAGAACATTCTCTCAATCGTACCAGACGGAACAGCTCCTGTCACGGGCCGAATCATTCGAGGTAAAACCTGTCATCATTGAATGCGTCTGTGATGACGCCGTTGCCAGACAAAGGCTCGAGAACGATCGACGTGCGGGCGCGCATCCTGCCGCCAACAGAACGTACAAATTATATTTAGATCTGAGAGATAAAGCGGAACCGATCAATGCCGATCGTCTGCTCGTTGATACCGGCAAGGAGTCTTTAAAAAATTCTGTCGACCGCTGCATAGCGTATTTGAAAAACGAGAGGTGACCCATGCAGGAAAAGCAGAAGCACATCCAGGCTGGCTCGTCCTGAGCGCCGGCGAGCGGCACGGGCGGGTGCCGCCAGGAGGGACTGCAGACGGAAGAGATCCGGAGCGCGGTGCGGAGCAAATATTCCGCGGTCGCTCAATCGGTCTCCGGGAAGTTCTCCTACCCCACGGGTAAGGAAGGCGCACAGCTGCTCGGCTATGATCCCGCGCTGGTCAACGCTGCCTATCCAGGCCTGCTCGAATCCTTTTGCGGCGTGGGCAATCCCTTTTCCCTGTTCCCGATCCAGCCCGGGTCGATCGTCCTCGATGTCGGATGCGGCGCGGGCTTTGACCTGTACATCGCGGCGCGATTGACCGGCCCCCAGGGAAGGGTGCAGGGGGTCGATCTGACCGAAGCCATGGTGGAGCGGGCGCGCGAGAACCTTAAGAAGGCAGGAATCGAGATGGCCGGGGTGCAGCAACTCGAGTCGGAGAGCCTGCCTTTCGACGATAACACCTTCGATATTGTCATCTCGAACGGCGTCATCAATCTCTCGCCGGAGAAGGAGACCCTGTTCCGCGAGATCAACCGGGTGCTGAAGCCGGAGGGCAGGCTCGGCTTCGCCGATGTGGTTCTGGAGCAGGAACTGCCCCAGGGCATGGCAGGCAGCGCTGAAGCGTGGTCGCAATGAATCGGCGGCGCGGTCCCGGTCGGGGACCATCTCCTGACGCTCCGGAGGGCGGGCTTTGCAGACATTCTGTTCACCGGCATGACGGGTTTCCGCACTTCTCCCTTCACGGCAGGCGCCCTTTTCAGAGCGCGAAAGAAAGCGGCCTGACACGGCAAGTCTGCAACCACATCACCGCGTAGCGATGCTGACGTGTCGGCCGATCTTTACAGTCTCGCTCGCTTTATCGTCACCTTGTCGCCTTACGGTCACCTCGTCTGATCCACAGCCTCTCCTCTCCGCCACTGCTCTTGGCGGGTCCTCGCAAGAGCGGCCCCTAGTTTCTTTTCGATACGGTGCCTGCGGCATTTTCTTCATCATTCCACCAACCGCCGCCCAAACTGACAAAAAGGGCTACCGTATCCTGATAGCGCTGGGCTACTGACTGGAGATAACCGATCTTCGCCTGTTGGTATTGGCCGTTCGCGATGAGGACCTGAACATAGGTGGCCGTGCCTGCCTGGTAATTTGCCAAGATCAGCCGCAGCGCTTCCTCCGACGTACTGAGCGCCTGGGACTGGGCATGCACCGACTCGGCGTCATGTTCCAGCGCACGCAAAGTATCGGCGACCTGGGCAAAGGCGCTGAGGACGGTCTGGCGATACAAGGCCAGGGACTGCTGGTAGCCTTCGAGGGCAGCCTTGCGCTTGTACCACAGCGTCCCGCCATGGAACAGCGGCGCAGTGACGTTCGCGCCCAGGCTCCAGACATTGCTGCCGCTTTTCAAGAGGTCCTTCGTAGCACCGCTCTCCGAGCCGTAGGCGCCGTTCAGCGTGAAGCTCGGGAATAACGATGCTGTGGCAACTCCAATGTCGGCGCTTGCGCTATGCAGCTGGGCTTCAGCCGCAAGAATATCGGGACGCTGGCGCACCAGTTCGGAAGGCAGCGTTATCGGCAGTTCGCCGGGAAGCGTGAGGTCTGCCAGATCGACTTGAGGCGAAATCCATTCAGCTGGTGTGCGGCCTACCAGGGAGGCAAGCAGGTGCTCGGTCTGGCTGAGCTTTTGCCGGAGCGGAGGGAGCGTTGCCTCGAGGGCGGCCAGCTGGCTTTGGAGGCTGAGCAGGTTCGCGTAGGGGACTAGCCCGGCTCGTGCCTGCGCGTCGGTGATCTTTATTTGATCCCGTTGGAAGCTGATGATCTCCTCGGTTGCCGTGATCTGTTCCTGGTAGGCTGCCTGGGCGATGACAGTGTTGACAATATTGCCAGACAACGCAAGGTACGTTCCGATGACCGTGTAGTGTTGAACGTCGACCTGGGCCCGCAGGCTTTCCACGGCACGGCGCTCGCCACCGAAGACATCGAGGGCATAGCCGACTGTCGCCGAAAGGGTGAACACATTAAAGATGCTGCTCGGGGCACTGCCACCGACGCCGGCCGGGGAGAACTTCTGGCGTGTCGCGTCAAAACCGGCATCGATCTGCGGGTAGAAAATGCCATAGCCGGCGCGGAGAATATCCTGGCTTTGGCGCAGACTGGCCTGCGCCGCCTGCAGGTTCTGATTGTTCGCGATGGCCTCTTTGACGACGGTGTCGAGCTGGGGAGAGTTGAAAAGACGCCACCAGTCGGCAACGATCCTGGCACCCTGTTCAAAGTGCTGCGCCTTGCCGTCTGCAGGTATCGTCGCGGCTGGCCCTGCTTCAGGGGTGTAGCGCTCGATCGACGGCGGTTTGGGACGCTCAAAATTCGGCCCCACAGCACAACCGAGCATACAGAACAGAGACACTACGCACAGCCCCCTGAGCGACCGCATACCCGCCCTGTCAGCGCCTATCGTCTTCCGTATTTTCGAGCAACTTGTCAGTTTTTGTCGAAACAAGGACATTGACCTTTCCGGGAAATGTTTCTCGCGGTCATTGCAGAGTGCCGGTACCTTTCGCCTCTTTCTCTTTATCTCCAATATAAACGTCCACCAACTGACCTGGATAAACATCAATGTCTTTTTGCCTCTTGAACCTGAATATCACCGGCAATACCCTGACATCCACCCGTTCGGTCCTTTGGCTTGAAAGTTCGATCTTGGGCGATACATAGGGCTGTACCCGCACGAATTCCAAGGGAATGCTGATGTCCGTGCCCCGTATGAACATTGTTGCTTTCATCAGCGATGCCTTCGGCAATCTGTGCACGAGTATCTCGTCGATATAACATCTGACCCCGATAAAGGCTTGCGAACTGCCCATGACCAGGATGGGTGCAAATCCCTGCGTATAAGTATCGTACGAGCCCTGCGCAGATACGTAACTGCCGGCCGCAGCATTGATCGACAGGATCGCGCCATCCATGGGCGCTTTTATAGTGTACTTGGACAACAGCGTTTGGGCGAGTTCGTACTGTTTCCGCACTACTTCGATATTTGCTTTTGCCATGTTGACCACGTTTTCCGCATTATCCAGATCGTTTTTGCTCACGGATCTCGGCTCCAGCGCATATGATTGCCTTAGTTTATCCAGCTGGTCCTGGGAGCTTTTGAGACTTGCGTTCGCGAACTCTATCTGCGCCTTCTGCTGCTCGACCGTTGCCCTCTGCACAGAATCGTCGATCAGGATCAGGGGAGTATCTTTTTTTATGCTTTGTCCCTCGGAAACGAGGATTTGTTTGATCGTTCCGGGAACCTCAGGATATATATTAATGTTCGCACCGTTATGCTGATAACTTTCAACGATGCCATTGGCATAAATGCCTTTAGCGTAGGGATTGGAAGCCGGATTGAACGCCGGAGGCTGGGGCTTTTTTTCTATGCCGGATATGTAGGAGGCCACGATGCCGATCAGCAGACCGATGACCGCAGCGATGAATATCACCTTATTCCTCACGGGGACCTCCTTTTTCGATGCCAATGATCCTGCCATCCTCCATTTTCATGATCCTGTCTGCGTATTCAAATATTCTGCTGTCGTGGGTAACGATGATGATGCACCGGTTCTCGTTCAGGACATTTTTCTTGACGAAATCCACGATTCTTCTCCCCGTGTCGCCGTCCAGCGATGCGGTCGGCTCGTCGAATACCAGGATATCGGGGCTGCTTGCGATCGCTCGTGCAATCGCCACCCGTTGCTGCTCACCGCCGCTCAATTTGACCGGCTGGAGAAATGCACGATCTTTGATCCCTACTATTTCAAGATACTCCATGGCCCTGTTTATGGATTCATTCCAGTCATGCCGTTTCAGAATAAGAGGGATTGCCACGTTTTCGACCGTTGTCAGCCGCGGAAAGAGGTGGTAATCCTGAAACACGAATCCAACCTTGTTCAACCTGAAATCGGCGATCTGGTCGCTCGTCATGTTCCAGATATCCTTGTCCTCGACCACCACCGAGCCCGAATTCGGCCTGAGAATTCCCGAGATCAAACTGAGCAAGGTTGTTTTACCGCTCCCTGAGGGGCCCTCAATGTAAAACATCTCCCCAAAGCCGGCTTCAAAACTGACGCCCCGCACGGCATACGTTTTTGTTTCCCCTTCGCCGAACCATTTGATCAGTTCGTCAGCTTTTACCGCCAGCCTGGCCATATTATCCTCTGAAAATGTCGAACGGCTCTATCCTGAGCACTTTTCTTACGCCGATATAACATGACAGAGCGGCAATGATCACGACCATGACAAAGGCAAAACCGAGATTTCCATAGGTTACTCTGGCTGCGTAGCTCGGCAGCCTGAGTTTTGCGATTGTGATCAGAAGGGAGGCGAGGCCAATGCCCAGGCCGTAGCCGGTAAGAGACGTAAATGTCGCCTGGAAAAGGATCATAAAGACGAGTTCCTTCCCCTTCGCTCCGATCGCTTTTAAAGCGCCGAATTTTTCCAGGTTCTCCAGGATGAAGGTGTAAAAGGTCTGGCCTGAAATGGATAAACCCACGATAAAACTTATCACCGTCATGATGAGCACGTTGGTGCCCACACCCGTCTGGTATTTGTAAAAATCGGAAGTCTTCTGGATAAACTCGTCTTTCGTCAGCGCCAGGTATCCAAGCTGCGTTACCTGCTCCTTGATGTACGGCACAGCGTCGCTGCTCTTCGGCTCGACCAGGATAAATGCGGCGGTAAATCTCATGGAGGGTATATAGCTGATGGCCCTGTTATAGGTCGTGTAGAGGGTCGGCACTCCAAACAAGCCGCTGGTAGTGACTTTTGCAATGCCGACAATGACTCCCCGGTGATCGTTTATCTCGAATTCGGTCCCGACCTTGGGATTTTCGAGCTTGCGAAATTCCGCATCCTTGACCACAACAAAAGCATTTTCTGCATAGATATCATCGATATCTCCCTCGATGAGCTCAGGCCTGCCGTACAGGCTGGAGTCGTCCAGCCCGAGGACCGTCACCGATTGATAGACGCCGCTGCGCAGCTTCACGAGCGCCCCGCCGTAATAGAGCGGTACCGCGTACTTGACGCCATTCATGCTCCTTACCGCGTCCAATATATAATCCGGCATCGGGATGCTGTTCGCCGGGGTATTGACCGCCGGGTCCATCACCCAAAGCTTGGCGCCTACGTTGAGGACCGTGGCGGATGACCGGTGCAGGATGCCGGCGAACATCGAGGTCATCATGACCATCAAAAAAACCGCGAAAGTTATGCCGACGAGCAGGGCGGCGAACTTGCCCTTGTCATTCACCAGCAGCTTATACGCGATTTTGAGGATCCCTTTCACCGCCGTTCTCCCTATTTACACAGCCAGGCGATGTGCGCGGCTGCAGACGGATTGTTGCCCCTCCGGATGATGACAGCAGTGTTTTGTTTTGTGGAAGCTTCCATCTGAGAATGGGCCAGGATACAACAGCTCCTTGAAAAGCCTGAAGCTCGCGAGGTATCGGTTTCTGCCGCGATCTCTCCCTGATTTCAATGAGGGGAGACCCCTATAGCAAGATTATAGCACTGCTTCCGATGCACCGATCAAAACCGGCTGCATGGCTCTTCATTTTCACATTCTTTTCACGAAATCCTTTTGCCTATCTTGATAAACCATCATTCACGTGATAAGTTATACTATAGCTATCGATGTAAAGCATGGGATCGTTATCGACCAACTCGAATGCAGCTGCATACCCTTACGACGTGGCGCAAAGCGACATCCCGCGGAGATAAAAAAATATGCCGCAACGCTCGATTTTAGTTGCTGACGACATTGAAAATCAGACCGACTCCGGCAAAAGACGTTCCCAGGCAATAGGGAGCGCTGCTTCATTTTTGGCTCAACGGCTCAAAACCGGCATCGATTTGCTGTATTCAGAAGACCTGAAAGCTTATCCATCGGGCAAACCCGGTTCATTCCGATTCCCGGCATGGCATTCTGCGCATCAGCAAAGACTCGAGGCGTTGGGAAGTCAATTTACCGTACCGGTTTCCTGTTTCTTAAAAAGCGGTTCTCCAGCGGAACAGATCCTGAAAGTATTACGTTCCAGGTCAGCCCCGGAGCTTGTCGTCGTGGGAACACAGGGCCGGAAAGGAGTGAAACGTTTGCTTCTCGGAAGTGTTGCGGAAGAAGTGATCCGCCACTCCAAACGGCCGGTGATGGTGATCGGACCAACAGCTCAGGAAATGGACCGCGATATCTCCGGTCAGAAGCAGCAAAAGATACTCGTGCCGACCGATCTCGGGAAAAACAGCCGGGCAGCCGAGCGATATGCGCTCTCTCTTGCAAAACGCATGGGAGCGAGTGTGACCCTCTTTCATTGCCTGTGGGACAGTATCTATGCAATCATGGTCAACACCGCATACTCCGGGATGGCCGCATTCAATATCGGTGAGATCATCGCCGAGTCACGGGATGATGCCGTTGATGCCATGAAACGGAAAGCCGGCTTCTTTCAGAAACACGGCGTGCCCTGTGGCTACAAAGTGGAAGATAAGGCGCTGACATCCCTGTGCGCGGTGTCTCAGGAATGTGAAAGCGGCTATTCGCTCGTGGTCATGGGAACTCACGGCAGAAACGCAATGCTCAATGCCTTTTTCGGAAGCACCGCGCGGGAAACGATCCTGAACGCAGCGGTCCCCGTGATCGTTGTGCATTCGGGCAGATAAGTTTTTTGGAACTGCACAGGATTCATAGAACTGTCATAGCCGGCAGAAAAAAATAACCCCTGCAGGTTGGGTCGGTCTGAGCGCCGAGCGAGCTACCCCGGCAAAGTAGCCGGGTCTCGATGCTCTTCGTCTAAATCCCTTCCATCACTTCTCAATATTAACAATAAGTTACTTCTGCTATTCAACCTTTTGTATTACCTACTGTCTCATTCATCAAGCGGATGGAGAAGGTGGTGATACTAATACTAATAAGGAAGAACAACGCGCAAAATAGCTCATGGGAAACACTTATTCATTGGACGGAAAGGAGACGTAAAATGAAAAGGTTCACCAGGATATCTCTGGGCGTGGGTTCAGCGGTATTGCTGACGGCTGGCGCCTTGTATGCCGGCCCGACCGATGATCCGGGAATACAGAAACGCGAGCAAAGGCAGGAACAACGAATAGATCAGGGCGTCAAGAGCGGCCAGCTCACCCCGAGGGAAGCAGGAAAGCTTGATCGGCAGCAGGCAAAGATCACGCAGAATGAAGAACGCATGAAAGCGGACGGAAAACTGACGAACAAGGAGCGGGCAAAGCTCAACCGGGAGCAGAACAGGGCGAGCAAGAACATCTATCGGAAAAAACATAATAACAAGACTGCACATGTATCATAGCAGCCCCTCATCCTTCATACCGGGGAGCTGTGATAGTCATTCATGAGGAACAGGGGGAAGCGCTGATCAGTGCTTCCCCCTGTTTTATTGTGTATCGAATACCCGGGTGCGGCACGCCGCCGCAAAATTCCAAATAATAGTATCTGTAATATTGTTGTAACGTGGCTGTGCAATACTGGGTCTTAAGGAGGTACTCATGCAGACACTCGAAACTTCAACCCTTACGATCAGGAACCGCCACGCAGAACCCAAAGCCGTCTGTCTCTACGCCAGTTCGGTGCTCGAACACTGTTCCGCTGCGACAATGCCAGTCGCCGTCAATCACCGCTGGACCGCCGATTATTGTTACACGGAAGATCATGGTGACTGCCCGCTGTTCATTGCTCTGTCACGCAGGCAGCCGAGATAACCATCACTTCTGAAAGGGGCAGACCTATGCGGGAGGAAACACTCATGAGGGTGCACTACCTTGACGAAGAAAGACCGATATTGCGGGGAACACCTACGGTCGAAACGCAGGCTGCGAATGAACTTTGCCTAGACGAATACGAGTCTGCCCAGCTTGCGCTTGCGGTGCAAAGGCTTGTGCGTCAGCTCGGTTTCCCTTTGCAGGACGTGATCCGGTCCTACGATGACAGCTTCCGCTATTTCATGAGCAAACCGTGAGATCCTGATTGTTAGGTCTTTTATGGTGGCGTTGCGCCGTCCATGAAGCACGACCATAATCGCCGCAATTAACGGATTGTCAGGCCGCAATGCCTGACCCTCGCGGATTGGGGTTCTCAAAGAACCCTGAACATAAAGCAAATTGCTCAGGGTTCTTTTTGGCTTCACGACTGAATCCCGCGACTTGCGATCCCCCGGCTCCGGCCGGGGGAGGCTCCACTGGCTGAGTCACGCGGCCTTCTTCATCTTTCCCTTTACATGCTCTCCGGCACGCCTCAGTTCGTCTTTGAATCCCTCATAGTCAACCTGCATGCCGTTCAAGTATGCGCTCCAGCCGGCACTAGATTTGGCATAGTGTACGGCTTCTTCGATCTCCTTGTCAGTAGCGCCGAACAACTTCGCCATCTCGGTATGGAAGAGCGTGCAGTAACGGCATTTGGAAACAGCCGAAAGCCCCAGGCCGATAAGCTCGCGGTATTTGTTCGGTATGGCGCCGTCTTCCATCTGAATCTTCTTAAAAAGCTCCCACTCATTCTCGAGCGTCGAGTCCGGTATGGTTTTGAGGAAACTCGGGACGAGCCCGAACGCCTCTTCCATCTCTTTATATATCTGTCCTCTGGTCTTCATGGCAGTTTTCAGGGATTAACCCTCTCCTTTCCTCGGATCTCCATTCCACCATTTCAAACTGCGCACGCGATTTGAATGGGCTCGGAATGGAACAGTGTGGAACGTTTCTTTTACACCCCCTATCCTGAACAGCAACCTCTCCTGTATATGTATAGTCTAGCACCGTCTTTTTTTCATTGTTCCCAGCAGGTACGTCTAAAGTATACGAGACGTGAAGACCCGGCAGTATCGTCACGACGCATCGGCCCCGGGAGACTCCCGCAGGGTCGCATGTCGATTGAAACTCATCCACGCTTCAAAGGTTGCCCACGATCTGAAGCGTCCTGACATCGCGCTTTCCACATAGGGGTCGCCCTGATCGGCAGCACTGCTACCTTTTGTCATCCCATCCTCCTGTTATCATCGACCTTCCCCAAGGGGAGGGTGTCGCCGGCCTTCAGTCCTGTCCGCCAGAGCGGCGGTCTCATTGCTCATCGATGACTCAATCGGTCACGACCCGACCTTCCCCACGGGAGCAAGATAGAGGGCGAACTCGTCCTCTCCGTCAACCCCCAGCAGCTCATCCATCGCCGCCTGATGATACGCAGCAACAGCGCAGGTTCCCGCCCCGACCGCAGCGCACGCAAGATACAGATTTTGGCATACATGACCGATGTCGATCGCGATCACCTTATGCGCGGCCAGACCGTAGCGCCATTCCATGCGATAGGGAACCGCGGTCCATACGAATGTGGCGGCAGATTTCCCGACGAAGGGCTGTCCCAGCGCGGCCTGCGCAATGCGCGGTCCGATGTCAGGAACCCTCGACACCAGGACAAGCTGATGCTGCAAGGGCAGGTACCGGTAGATCGCCGGTTCAAGGCCCGCGATGTTCATCGCGCACACATAGGTCTCGAAACTGTGGCGACAGCCGGCTGACGGCACGGTGCGAAACGCGGTCGACGGCGACGCCACCTCCCTGACCCCCTGGGTCGCCCAAAGCAAATAGGAAAGTTCATCGACCGTGAGCGGTTCGGCAGTGAATCTCCGGATGCTTTGCCGCTCCGCTATGGCCGTGGTCATGTCCACGTTCCCGATGCCCTTCCAATCATGCGCGGGGATCAGATCAAAGCGCTTCGCTCCGGCAGGAACGGGCTTTTGGATCGGCGGGGCGGGTTTCCCCCTGCTCTGATCCGTGTCGCTGAAATCGATGGTCAGCCTCACGGTATCTTTCAGAAAATAGCGGTACTGTTCCCGAGTCAGCTTCATGGCTGCTCCGATCTGAGCTTCATCCGCTCCGGTATCATCACGCACAGGCTGAGACGTGACGTGTTGTCGGTTGGTGATCGATGACAGGTCTATGATAGCGCTTCCAAACCGCAGGACCTCACCGGAACGACTCTCCGGCCACTCTCACCGGCCGTCCCCGATTGGCGCGGATCCTTTGCGCATCGTGTTCTCGCTTATCGACCGGGGGTTCATGAACTGCAGGAGGTAATCGGGGCCCCCTGCCTTGGACCCCACGCCGGACATGCCGAACCCGCCGAAGGGCTGCCGACACACCAACGCACCGGTGATCCTGCGGTTAATGTAGAGGTTCCCGACCTGGAATTCCCGTTTCGCCTGCGCGATGTTCGCGGGGCTCCGGGAATAGACGCCGCCGGTCAATGCATACTCGCTTTGGTTCGCAAACCGGATCGCCTCGTCGAAGTCCCTTGCCCGGATGAGTGAAAGCACGGGCCCGAAGATCTCGTCCTGCGCGACCTTCGCGTCGGGGCCGGTCTCAAAGAGCGCGGGGCCGACGAAGGAGCCCTGCTCCTGCTCTGCCTCCCGGATGAGGACCGGTCTGCCTTCCCGCGTGCCGAGCCCGATGTAATGCCGGACCTTGCCTGCGGCCTTCCCGTCGATCAGCGGTCCCAGGAAGGTTCGGAACTCCTCGGCCGGGCCGATCTCGATGCTCTTCGCGGCCCCGGAGATCCTCTGCGAGAACGCATCGAACACGTGATCCAGCACGATCGCCCGGGAGCAGGCCGAGCATTTCTGGCCCTGGTACCCGAAAGCCGATTCCAGAACGCCGCGCACCGCCTCGTCCAGGTCCGCTGTCTCGTCCACGATCACCGCGTTCTTTCCGCCCATCTCCGCAACGACGCGCTTCACGTTCCGCTGGCCCGGACGGGTCACAGCCGCCTTCTCCACGATCCTGAGCCCCACCTCCTTCGAGCCGGTGAAGGCGATCAGGTCGATCCCGGGATGCGAGACGAGGTACTCGCCCACTTCGTTGCCCGGTCCGGGAAGATACTGCAGCACGCCGTCAGGGAGTCCTGCTTCGCGGAAGATCTCGACAAGCTGCCAGGCGATCACCGGGGAGAGGCCCGAGGGCTTGAGGATGGCGCAGTTCCCGGCCACCAGGGCGGCAGAGGTCATGCCCGCGGGGATGGCGAGCGGGAAGTTCCAGGGCGGGATGATCACGGCAAGGCCTTTCGGTTCGTAGAGGTATTCATTGATCTCGCCCGGATAGCTGCCGAGCCGCTGAGGCGTCCCGAGCTCCCGCATCCGGCTCGCGTGGTATGCAAGGTGGTCGATCGCTTCGGCGACATCGCCGTCCGCTTCGGCAACGGTCTTGCCGACCTCATAGGCTTCCAGTGCCGTGAGGTCGAAGCGCCGCTTCCGCATCTCCTCTGCAGCCAGCACAAGAAGCTCTGCCCGCTTCTCCGGTGAGGTGTTTCTCCATTTGGAGAAGGCCTTCCGTGCCGCTTCGACCGCCCTGTCAGCGTCGTCCGTTGTCGCCTGGGAGATCCTGCCGATGACCTCGTCAGGCTTCGCCGGGTTCGCGGAAGGCGCTTCGGTCCGGGTCAAGATCTCCTCCCCGTTGATGATCAGCGGATAGCTCCTGCCGAATGTCCCCCGGACCCGCGAAAGCGCTTGTCGGACCTCCTCCCGGTTCGCGGCCTTCGAGAAGTCCGTGAGCGGCTCGTTCCGGAATTGATCAATGCGTTCTGCCGCAGGTTCCTCCTTCGGGACCGGCTTCTGCGTGAGCTCCTCCAGCGAAAGCCCCTCGCTGAAGGTCTTGCGGAAGAAGGACTCGTTCGACGTGTTCTCGAGCACGCGCCGCACCAGATAGGCCATGCCGGGCAGAAGCTCGCCGATGGGGCAGTAGACCCGGACGGGTGAGGCGAAACCCGCGTGCTTCATCGCGAGCCGGAGCGGACCGCCCATGCCGAAGAGAGACTGGAACTCGAGGTCCTCCGGCCCGAGGCCGAGCGTCTCCGCCAGCGCAAGCGCATGCGCCACGCTCCGCAGGTTGTGCGAGGCGACCGCCGGCCTGACCGCGTCGAGATTCTCGAAGAGAAGCTTCGTGAGCGCCTCGTAGTTCGCGTCCGTCCCGGCTTTCGAGAGGAAGACCGGGACGGGCCAGCCCTTCTGGCGGCCGTTCACGACCTCGTAGTCCCAGTAGGCGCCCTTCACGAGCCGGACGCCGATCCGCTGCCGCTCTCCCCGCGCCCAGGCGATGAGACCGATGAGGTCGTCCCGCGCGTCCCGAAGATAGGCCTGAAGCGCGATGGTGAGCCGCACGCCCCCGCCCCATTCGGACTGGACGCGCTTGAAGGCCGCAATGACCAGGTCCTTGTGATAATACTGCTCCATGTCGAAGGTGAGCGAGACCTTGGCAGGAGCGGCCTTCTCGATGACGGGCCGGAGCGCAGGGACGATCTTTTCGATGGACCCTTCGAAGTTGAGCGGGTCCGTCTGGGAGTAGAACGATGAAAGCTTGAGGGAGATATCGAGGGAGCCCGATTGCCCGGCCGTATGCCGCCCGAAGAAGTCGATGAGACCCAGGTAGCGCGACCCGTATTGCGCCGCTTCCGCCTCGGAGACCACGGCCTCGCCCAGGAGGTCCAGGCTCACGAGCGCCCCGTCCTTCCGGAGCTGATCGATCGCCTGCTTCGCGTCCGCCGGATCGGACCCGGCGATGAACTCCCGGGCGAGGGTGCGGACAGCGGACCGGATGAGCGGCGCCGCGATGACCGCGGGAACCGTGCGGGAGAAGACCTCGGCGCTCCTGAGGAGGACCGACGCCGGGGCCCCGGCCTCCCGGAGATACTCGCTGAAGATGCGCAGGACGAGCGCGTCGGTGCGGAGGGACGGCAGCACGTCGATGAACCGCAGGAGCTGCGTGCGGAACCGCTCGTCACGCATGGACCATTCGATGACGCTCTTCCGCCAGCCGCCGGAGGCGAAGAAGGACGGCTGCTCCTCTTTCAGGAAGGCGTAGATCGCTCCCGCGATCTCCCGGGTCCGCGCTTCGACGCCCGCCGGAGACGGCGTATCGAGTCGCTGTGCTTCCTGCCGCGCCATGTTGCCCTCCTGAACTTAGTATACATCCGGTGCAGGAATCTGTGCGCGGCATCGCACCTGCTGCGGAAGCAACATGCCGGAGAGATCGTTCTCCGGCAATGGCGGGTACGCAGACGGTGATAGTTCAAGGGCTGCGACACTGAGGCTGATTCCCCTGCACGGGGCAACAACGCCGGTCTGCCTGGGTGCCCATGGCAGGAAAAGGGGCAATGCCGACAGTAAAGACCCGCCCCTGGGATCCTCATGCCGGAAAATGGTGAGACTACTGCATCCAAATGTCCCCGTCAGACACGCATCCGCCATTTCTCTTACGACCCGTTGCCCACGATCTGAAGTGTCCTTGCATCCCGCTTTCCCTGATAATACTTGTCAAGGACGCGCTCGAACACCGAACCCGGTCCGGCCACCAGAGCGAAGAGGGTCATGGATGATTGAAGCTTCCAGTCGTCGGGGTGTCCGAAGATATCCGCAGCCGACAGCCCCTGGACAACAAGGACCGCTTCCGCGCATTCCGCGAGCCGTGTCCCCAGAACGGGATGGCCGAGATAGCGCCGCGCTTCTTCCAGGCTCTTAATGGCATAATGTCTGGTCGTCGGGCTGTGCCCCAGTCCGTCGATCTGCGGGAAGATGAACCACATCCAGTGCGTGCGCTTCGACCCGCTCCGCAGTTCGGCAAGGGCACGGTCATAGACCCCTTCCTGCGCGCTGATGAAGCGGCCCAGATCATAGGGATCACCGCGATCGGATGCGCTGTCTCCCTGTTTCATTTCTGTCCCCCTGCAGTCTTCTCACTGCTCTTCTGTATCCCGAAAGTCCCTTCAGGGATGGTCCGCTGATCTACTTCACTTCCTGCAGCACTTTGAACGTTACACTCTCGACCATGTCCTTCACCTTTTCCCGGTATGCCAGCATATGAGGCGATCCGAGATGGGCATGGAGCGCTTCCAGGCTCTCCCACTTCTCAAGGAGAGTGACGCAATCCTTATCGAAGACCTGCGGCGGCAGTTTTGAGTCAACATCGATCGTAGGGACATATGCGATGCATCCCTTTTCTTTTTGAACTGCGTGACTATTGGCTTTCAGGATCGCGAGATAGTCGGAAAGCTTGCCTGTCCTCACCCGGATCGAAGCTACGACGTTGATCATGGCCGGCTCCTCATCTGCTGATTGGATAAAAGGATGTTAAGCGGGACACAACGGTCCGCATAACCGGCTTGCGATGGAGCGCAGCGGAATTGCCAGTCCGAGTCGATGCGGTTGTCATATGGCCCTCTTTGCAATGTTATCCACCACCTGGCGGACATCACCTGAACATCAGCGACCTTTTGGATTTTTCTGAGCGCAATCACACCCACCAGCTTTCTTCTCGGAGGTAATTTTTTCGAGAATCACCGACCGGCCATTATCAAGGTAATCTTTCTCTATCTGTTTTCTTGTAAATTGAAAACAATGGCATACCAAATCATTTTCTCTGAATTCTCCTGTTTCTTGGTCAGGAGACCCAATCTTAATCATACACTCTCCTCATGTTTTGGCCGGTCGATTGACATGCAACGCCTGAATTAAGCCGCGCCGCGAAGTGGCGTCGGCTTGCATGAATGGTTGGCGCGCACTGTCCTCTTCACATCACCACATCCCCTTCGCCATTTTTTTGCGTCGGGCCAACTCCTTATCGCTCGGCTCGGCACCCGGGAACGAACCGGGCTGGATATCGCCGCCTGGTACATAGGTACTCATCACAACGCCGGTGGTCGAAACCTGAGAACGAACGAGCCGCAGCGCCGATGGCTTGGCAGCCTCGCTGAAGAGGCGCTTGCCCCGCCCAAGCACCACAGGAAAGGTCCACACGTTGTACTCGTCGATCAGTGAGGCGGCCTGGAGCGTTTGAATCAGATTGCCGCTGCCAATCATCTGCAGGTCGAGGCCCGGTTGGGCCTTGAGAGCGATGATTGCCGAGACGACATCGCCGTGGAGCAGGGTCGAGTTGTTCCAGTGGAGCATCGTCAACGTGCGCGAAGCAACATACTTTTTCGCTGCATTGAGCGTCTTCGCGATCGGGTGGTCATTCGGCTGATAAGGCCAGTACGCCTCGAAGATCTGATAGGTCCTGCGCCCGAGCACCAGCTCACGATCCCTGCCGTCGAAACCTGATGCTGAGATGTCCATGCTTTCGTCCCCGTAGCCGAACATCCAACCGCCAAGCGTAAAACCGCCAGTGGGGTCTTCTTCCGGTCCGCCGGGTGCCTGCATGATTCCGTCAAGCGACGCAAACGTAGATACGATGAGTTTTCTCACGGAAACACTCCTGTCGTGAGGCGGGTCTTGGTCATGCGCGCCAACATGTTATTAGCGGTACGGATGCAACTGAGGGTGCAAGACTGATATACGAAATACGGTATCAGCGGATTTAGCAAATAAGATGCCCACCCGTTCATAAATGTGCCGAAATCGTACTGCACCGATCTCGCTCCTATAACAGCTTACAGAGCCCGTCAATCACATGTTTTTGAATGCCGTCTGCAAGACGCCGGGCACTGGCTTTAGCCGCGGCGTCCAGCTTCATGGTCTCCAGTTCTGTAAAAACATCCAGATTCGTCACTAGCCTTTTAAAACCTTCAGGTGTCAACGCGCCTGCTGCAAGCATGACGGTCCAGTGTTCGACATTTACCGCCTGCAATCTCACAAACTCAGACTCATCGTTCTTGGCTGAAATGATAAGTTCTTTAAGTTCTTCCTTGGCCAGCATCGAGGACTCATCGGCCAAACCATCTAGGTAATCCGTGAACTTGCTCATAGAGGCCTTTATTCACCGTGAGACGTAGCCAGCACTTGCGCAGCCGCGGCCATAAACTGAGCCGCAGTGAGTTCTTGGCCTTTGCTGCACACTGAGCTTCTTCCGGTAAAACGAGGATGGATATTGCGGTTCCGGGTGGATGTTTGGTATGAGAATAAACAGGATGCTCGGGCAGGAGCCGCTATCGCAAAAGTACTACAACCCTGTCGAAATGTCCAGAAAAGAGATGGAGATCTGTGTATTGCCGGATGCTCTTTCGTAGCCGTGAGAAAGTCAAGACATGAATGCCCTGCCCCCGAGATGTTCCGCGAAGCGGCTACAAAGCCACCTTCACCACGATCTTCCTCACCAGGCACGGACTTCCCGCTGCGATCCGGGGGGCGTGGCCATCCTCGGGCCAGAGCACGGCGAACTGACCGGCCTTGAGATGCACGGGCGACCACGTCCCCGGCTGCATCAGCCCATAACAGGTGTCCTGGCCCGCATCGTAGTCGAAGGAGGCCGTCATCTCGGCCGCGGGCGCCCATCCCATGATCTCTTCGCCGGAGAGGACGTACTGCACGTCGAGGAACTTCCGGTGGTATTCGAACTTCGGCGCGTCGACGCGGGCGGTCCGATACCGCTGGAGAATGGCAAAGACGCGCGTACCGTCGATGGTCATCTTTCCATCAGGAAGGTCCGGGAGGTCCTTCCGGCGCAGGAAAGCGATCGCCTGCCGGAGTTCAGGCGTCAGCGTCATCTGGTGCTCTATCGTATCGAGGTCGGCGACGATCATACATTCCCTCCGAGGCAAGCATAGCATAACAAAGAAGCGCGATCAAACAGGGGAGAGCGAGCCCGACGGGCATGGACCGGGGGCAACGAGACTTCATGCTGAAGACCTCGGTCTTCACGTAATATGAGTTTGACATTTTTTTCTAAACATGATATAAAAAAAATTGTCAAACAAAGGGGGGTCACAATGATAAAAAAAATAGCGCTTTTACTTACCCTTGCGATCTTTGTTAGTGCCTGTCATCATCGGGTTAAAACCCGCTTCGAAGAGCCTCAATCGTATGGTAAAAATCAATTTGTCATTTATTATGAAAGCAAGAAGTTATCTTCTAAAGTAAAGTCACAGGTTGTTAAAAAAGCGAACTCCTACTGCCAGAAAAACAACCTCAAGATGGTACCGCAATCTGACTCAGAGGTCGAGCGCTATCACTATCAATTCATTTTTTCCTGCCAAAAGACAACTTCGAAATCTTCTAAGACCGGCGGTCCCCCGCAAACTGATAAAGCAGATGATTCAGGAGAGCCAGACGAAGACGAGTAATTCGACGCCGACCGCAGCCGAGGCCCCGACCGGATCAGGTCTTTCTCCGTGCGTCGCGTTCGCGTGACCACGATCAATGCCACCCTTGCCCAGTACCACGCACGATGCGAACTCCCCGATGGCCTCGCTGCGTTTGGCGTAGGGGTTCACGAGATTGCCCCGCCTCATTGCTTCAACATCCAGTCGATATGATCGAGGAAAACGGGGTCGAATCTTCATTCGTTGCATGCCTGTCAATATCGAAGTTTTGACCCGTTGATCCCGTATGATTCTTCGTACGAGGTTCCCATAAATGTTCTTGAGGTCCTGAGAATCAAACGCTATTCTTTGACCTGAGTTCGCCTGAGTTTCACGGCTTCAAGTATCTTTCGCTTCAGCGAATCGTCAGCATCGCGCCAGGAGACGATCTCATCAATACTGCGACAGCACGCCGGGCAGATCTTGTTCCGGTCGAGCGAACACTTCTTGATGCAGGGTGATTTTACCCCGTCTTTGCCTTCTTCTCTTGACATCATATCCCGTTTCTCGTCTTGAAGCGCGAACCGATGGTTTCCGCTGCAACCTCGTGCCCGCGCTCGGTCCAATGACGGTTATACTCCTTCGCGTATCCTATGCGGAGATGGCGCGGCATGGGACACGTACATCAGTGCAGCGGACTAAATGCAACAAAAGAGACCTGACCAAAAGGTTCTAAAAGGTTCCCTTAGCCTGTTCTCTCGATACTTGCAGGCAAATCCATTCCTGCGCCACGCTGCAAGGTTTCGTTATGCACCGTTACCATCTGACGCGTGGACGCCGGAACGGGCGGTCACCTTCTTAACTACTTTGCCGGCGCGCTCAGCGGTTTGCCCTTCTCGGCCACGAAGAACGCCGTCAATTTTGTGGTAACTGTGCCGGTATTTTTTCCATTGTGTACTTTGCCGGGACCAACAGAGAAGACGTCGCCGGCCTTGTACAGTACGTT
>Ga0335079_10000518_pt1 | contig 44080 bp, 44 predicted proteins | sample Lox_Sample_33_FD_206719 | JGI IMG/M metagenome (GOLD analysis project Ga0335079, IMG submission 206719) | Soil microbial communities from Loxahatchee National Wildlife Refuge, Florida, United States - Lox_Sample_3.3 | ecosystem: Environmental > Terrestrial > Soil > Wetlands | place: USA...
TCGCTGTGGTTCGCTTCTTGTCCCTGGATATTGGCCTCGACCACGCATACCGAACCTTGCACCTGTCCGGCGAGTTGCTCAGCAACCTGCAGGCACATGCCGCCGATGTCCACCTCGCCATCCACCGCGCTGAAAACGACTTGGCGGGCCGGTTTGGACCATCCCGAGAGAAAAATCTGCTGGTTCAACCGTCGAATCTGTCTCTCGGCGAAGCCGCCGATGGTCGGAAAACTGTCATCACGAGCCGCAACTTCTTGTGTTTCAGCGACTCTTGCTTCGAAGAATTCGCGCTCGGGAATCTCACGTAACAACTGTGCCAGCGTGGTCATAAACAAAACTCCTGGTTAGCCATTTTTCCGCGGCAAGGAGGCCAATACCGGTGCGCCCAGGTAAGCCATTACCTCATCGGGAGTTCGAAACGACGGATTCATGTGATCGGCTGCAAAAGCCAGGCCCGTGCTGAAGGCTCCGGCCAGCACTACCCCGATCAGGCCGAAGCCAAGTTCGGAAACCTCTGGCAACGCTGGGACGGTGGGCGGTTCCACAATCATCACGTTGAGAATTCCGCCCTGGTCCAGCGCATCGCCGATGCGGGCTTCCTCGCGTTTGTTCAGGTACAGCAGGTACTTCTCTTCCGCCGCTTTCAGGTTCTGCAGCAAGGCCTCCTGTTCGACGGCGCGATCGCTCAGCCGCTGCGCGGCTTCGCGGTAGCCGGCCAGGACGTTCCTTTCCGCCTCGGCGTGTGCCCCGAGCGTGCTCATTTCGACTTCCGCCCTCACTAGTTCCGACTTCACCCATTCGTGGTTGGGCTCGCGGTCGCTGGTTTGATCGCGCAGCGGGGTTTGGTCCTGGGCCGCAATTGCGGCTTTGGTTTCAGTGATTTCCTGCTCGACTTCCTGGACCAGACGGTACGTCGGAGCATATTTGGTGAGCAGTTCGGTCCGCTTCAGTTGCAACTCCAGCAGCCGTGACTTCATCTTTTCAAGCAGTTCCGGGTTATCCAGGTTGCGAATCTGCGTGGTGGTGCGTTCGGGAAGAACCTTCAATTTCGCTTCGAGCGTGCGGATGCGCTGCACGGTTTCAGCAATCGAGACGCGAGTATGTTGCGCGTCAGCATCGGCTTCGCTCAATTTTTGCAACGTGTTATCGCGCTCCGCCGCTGCTGAGACGACCCCTTCGTTGTGGCCAAAGTCCATCAGCACGGTTTCGGCGTCCTCGAGCCCGCGGCGCGATTGCGCGACCTGTTGCTCAAAGAAACTGAACATTCCGGAGGGTCGGTGTACACGCTGGTGTCTTTCGAGATAGGCCGCGGAGAGCGCGCGCAGCACTTTGGCCGCTTGCGCCGGGTCCGAAGATTTGTAACTTACAGTAATCACACTGGCTTTGTGGCCTGGTTCGACATCCAGGTTTTTTCCAATTCGTCGCACTACGCGCGCCAGCCGCTGCTCCTCGCTGTCACCCGTAAGTTCACGAAACCACGAATGTTCCTGCTCGAGCAGGCCGGAATTTTGCGCCACCGTGCGCAGAATTTCGTGATCGCGCAACAGTTCCGCCTCCGAGTTCAAATCCTCCTCGGTGACATTGGGGCGAACGAGTTCTGCCTGGCTGGGCGTAGAGGTGATGACCGGATCCAGCCGCCCGCGCTGCACAAGTACTTTCATTTCTGCCCGGTAGGGATGAAGCACAGCCCCGTACAAGAGCGCCCCCAGAAGCACAGCCAGGAAAGAAATCTGCACCAGGCGCCGCTGCCGGAAAAGCACAGCAACGAAGTCACGCAGCGTTGGTGAGGGAACGCGCGCCGCTCGTGGAATCAGTCTTAGCTCTTCCGGCATAAGGATTTAACCCGCATCTACAATTCGTTTTTTCAAAACTGTGTCGGATTCAGGTACAAACCGAGATTGGAAGCGGGCAAGTACTTGCGAATCTTGCTCATAGTGGTTTGCGGCACATAAACCAGATCGCCCGGACGAAGGTGAAAGTCTTCTTCTAGCCGACGCGACTTCAACATCGCTTTCACATCCAGCACGCGCGACTCGACCAATTCTTCAGAGACGTGGCGAAACAAAACGACCTGCGACTGACGCGCCTGCGCGGTGAAGCCTCCGGCGATGGCAACTGCTTCATTTACAGTTGTATCGGCGCGCAATTCGTACTTTCCGGGGCGCGCCACTTCGCCACTGGCAACGAAATAGGGCTTGTCGAAATCCTTGAGCGTGATAGTGATTTCCGGTTCATGCAGGATCGTGGCGTAAGCGCTGGTCAATGCTTGTTCCAACTCTGGAACCGTCAACCCTTCCGCGCGCAATTGCTCTATCCCCTTCAAAGTAATAAGGCCATCGGGTTGGACGGTGACGGTCTGGTCAAACTCCGGCGAGAAGGTGAAGGCGATGGCGAGCACATCGCTTTTTCGCAACCGGTAAAGCGGACGGCGTTCCCCCGTCAGGGCTGGACTCCATGCGCCGTCCGCACCACCGGATTTCGTGGATGCCGCCGCCCCAGCCGCAGGACCCTGCGGTTGCTCCTGGGCCACGGCCTCCATCAAAACCTGCTGCACCAGGCAACAGGCAAGAGCGATGACTAAACAAGTCACACAGTTCTTGAACGTTAGCTGCACTTCAGACCCTCAACGCCTGCAACTGCGACCGATTTCTGTTCCGAACAGGTGGCAAACTAACGTGCGGCGGCGAGAGGAACAAGACATGGGAAGTTCTGTCCACGAAGGTAGCTATTCCAAACCGCGCGAAGGCTGTGACGAAACCTGGCGCCAGCGAGTTGAGTGGCCGCTTACGCTGGCTGTTTCAGTGAAGACGTGAGAATCGCAAGGCGTCCATGCGGAGCAATTTGTCGCAATCTACTTTGGTGGTACCCGCAAAAGTAGACTTGCGAGATGGTGCCGACCAGGCGCACTTCAGCGGCGTGTTTTTGGAGCGCACGGCGGCGGAGTTGCGCAACAAGGCGTTGCGCGAAGTTCCAAATTGGAACGGACCTGTGCCTGGGTGATTGCGGCCGCGTTTTCCACACAAATGCGTCGGCGAGAACGTCGAGATGTCACAGCATCAGGTGTGCGCGCCCGCTAGGATTACGCGCAGTCGACCACGGAACCTGAACTTTCCTGGCCACTATGGAATCAGATCGCGCCGCTTCAAAAACAGTTGGCGTTCTTGTCGCCAACTCGAACCATATGCAGTCTCAACTGCTGGTGGGCGCTCTCCGCCGGCGGGCGGAGTTCCGCATTGTCCCGTGCGGAATGGAGATTGACGACATCCTGAGCAAAATTGATTCCTCAGAAATCGACGTGGCGGTCCTCAACATTGGCGGCCCGGAGCAGAGCTGGCATGACCTGACGACAGTGAGGCGACTGCACCTGGCGCATCCGGAAATAGCGAAAATCGTGCTGCTCGATTCCTACGACCGCGATACGGTGACCAACGCTTTCCGCTCCGGAGCGCGTGGGCTGTTTTGTTTTTCCGAATCTCCGTTCCGCCTCTTGTGCAGGTGCATCCAGAGTGTTCACCAGGGGCAGGTGTGGGCCAACAGCGAACAACTGCAATACCTGCTGGAAGCCGTGACGCAGGTGCCGTCGCTGCGGGTGGTGAATGCCCGGGGACGCAAGTTGCTGACTCCGCGCGAGGAACAGGTGGTGGCGCTGGTGGCCGATGGCCTCAGCAACCGGGAAACGGCCCAGGAACTCGACCTGAGCGAGCACACGGTGAAGAAATACCTGTTCAGGATTTTTGACAAGCTGGGAATCTCGAGCCGGGTCGAACTGGTGCTTTACGCCGTCAGCTATGGCGGCGCGCGGCAGGCCGAATGGGTGGCGGGCGCGAGCATGACCGCCATAAGCCGTCCGGGAATCTCCTAACGGGTCGCCAGCTCGTACCAATTGAAGCCTTCGGAGCCTCCTCCCCGCGCTGGCCTTGTAATGCGCCCGTTCCTTTGTTATTGTGGGCCGCCTCAGCGCATCCTGCCTGTACTCCTGCCGTTCGTGGGGACATATGAAGAAAAATGTAGCAATCCAGGTAAATGGGAAAAACCATCAGGCGGCGGTCGAACCGCGCCTGCTGCTGGCGCACTTTCTGCGCGAAGTTGCGGGCTTGACCGGGACTCACATCGGCTGCGAGACGTCTTTGTGCGGCGCCTGCACGGTGCTGCTCGATGGCCGGGCGGTGAAATCCTGCACCGTGCTGGCGGTACAAGCCGACGGCCGCGCGGTGACGACGGTCGAAGGCCTAGCGAACGGCAAGCTGCATCCCATCCAGGAAGGATTCTGGGAGGAGCACGGATTGCAGTGCGGGTTCTGCACGCCGGGGATGATCCTGTGCTCGCATGACCTGCTGCAGCGGCGGCCGGACCCTTCCGACCACGAAATTCGCGAGGCCATCAGCGGCAATCTCTGCCGCTGTACCGGGTATCAGCATATTGTGGCGGCGGTAAAAACCGCATCGCGCAAGATGACGGGCAAACGCCCGGTGCGCGCGGCAACGAGGTGAGCGATGGCGACTCCTGCAAAGTCTCCAGTGAAACCGAAGAGCAACGGCAAAGAGTGGGTAGGCAAGCGCCTGAAGCGCAAAGAAGACCCGCGGCTGATCCAGGGGATCAGCCACTACACCGACGATTTCAAAATGGCGGGGATGGCGTACTGCGCATTCGCGCGTTCGCCGCATGCGCACGCCGAGATCAAGTCCGTGCGCCTGGATGCCGCAAAAGCGCTGCCCGGCGTGATTGCCGTTTACAGCGGAAATGATGTGGCGGGCGTGGGGCCGGTGCCATGTGCGATGGCCGCCATGCCGGGATTGAAGCTGCCCCGGCATCCGGCGCTGGCGGTAGGCCGGGTGCGGTATGTGGGCGAACCGGTTGCGGTCGTGCTGGCGGAAGACTTCTACACCGCGCGCGACGCGGCGGAACTGGTGGAAGTGGATTACGAGCCTTTGCCCGTGGTCGTGGATATGGAGAAGGCGCTCAGCAAGAACACGGCATACGTCCATGAAGAGCTGAAAACCAACCAGGCGTTTACTCACTCGCTAAAGAACGGTGACATCGAGGCCGCGTTCAAGAAAGCCGACCGGGTGGTGAAGCAGCGCATGAACAACCAGCGGCTTGCGCCGATCGCCATGGAGCCGCGGGCGGTGATTGCGGACTATCTTCGCGGGGAGAACCGCCTGACGGTATGGTCCTCGACGCAGATTCCCCACCTGCTGAAAACCCAGATTTCGGTAATGGTGGGCTTGCCGGAGACGGCGGTGCGGGTGATCGCTCCCGAGGTAGGCGGCGGTTTCGGCAGCAAACTCAACGTGTACGGCGAAGAAGGGATCGTGCCCTGGCTGGCCATGCAGACGGAGCGGCCGGTGAAGTGGGCGGAGACGCGGCGGGAAAATTTCGCGGCCACCATTCACGGGCGGGACACGATCAACGACGTCGAACTGGCGCTTAAGAAAGACGGGACGATTCTCGGGTTGCGGGCGCGGATTCTCGCCGACCTCGGCGCGTACCATCAACTGCTGACGCCGCTGATTCCGCAACTGACCGCGCTGATGCATGCGGGCTGCTACAAGATCCCGGCCATTCAGATTGATGTGATCGGCGTGTTCACGAACAAGATGTCCACGGACGCGTACCGCGGGGCCGGACGACCCGAGGCGACTTATAACGTCGAGCGAATCATGGATGTTGCGGCCCAGGAACTGGGAATGGATGCGGCGGAGTTCCGGCTGAAGAATTTTCCCCAGCCAAAGGAATTTCCCTATACCACCATCACAGGGCTGACCTACGACTCGGCGAAATACCAGGAGAGCCTGAAGAAGGCGCTGAAACTCGCCGGCTACGATGCTCTGCGGAAACGTCAGAAGGCGGGATGGAAAAACGGCAAATATTACGGCGTGGGCCTGGCGACCTACGTGGAGATTTGCGCCATCGGGCCATCGGCGGCAACACCGGCGGGGGGATGGGAAAGCGGCACGGTACGTATTGAGCCGACCGGCAAGGTGACGCTGCTGACGGGAGCATCACCCCACGGGCAGGGCGAGGAGACGACTTTCGCCCAGCTCATCGCGGATGAGTTCGGCATCGATCCGGATGATGTGAACGTGGTCCACGGCGACACTATGGCCGTGCCTTATGGTATTGGCACATTCGGCAGCCGGGCCACGGCGGTGGGCGGGACGGCGGCCTACATGGCGGCGCAGAAGCTGAAGGCCAAAATGTCCACGCTGGCGGCGCACCTGATGGGATGCAAACCGGCGGACATCGTGCTCGGGCGCGGACGTTTTTCGATGAAGGGCGGGAAGAAATCGATGGCCTTCGGGGAACTGGTGACTGCGGCTTACACGGCGCACAGCATCCCCGCGGGATTCGAGCCAGGCCTCGAGGCTACGCACTTCTTCGAACCTTCGAATTTTACGTTTCCGTTCGGAGCCCATATTGCTGCGGTGGAGGTGGATGCTGAGACCGGGGAAGTGCAGTTCGAGAAGTATGTGGCAGTGGACGATTGTGGAAACATCATCAACCCATTGCTGGTGGCGGGACAGATTCACGGCGGCATCGCCCAAGGCATGGGCCAGGCAATGTGGGAGGAGATGATCTACAACGAGGATGGGCAGATTGTCACTGGCACGCTGATGGACTACGCCTTGCCCAAGGCGCATTTGTTACCGGAATTCACCCTCGACCACACGGTCACTCCTTCTCCCGTGAATCCCATGGGAGTGAAGGGTGTGGGCGAGGCGGGGACGATCGCTTCCACGCCGTGCGTGGTGAATGCGGTGTGCGATGCGCTCGCTCCCCTGGGCGTGCGGCATATTGACATGCCGCTGAAGGCCGAGCGGGTGTGGACTGCAATCCGCAATGCGCAATCGCCGCACAACAAGCCGGAGCCTGCCCAGACGGGCACGCCGGCGCGGAAGTCGGCAAGGAGGAATGGATGATCCCGGCGAACTTCGAATACGAATCACCGCGCACGCTGAGCGAAGCGCTGAGCCTGCTGACCTCGCGGGAAGACGCCAAGCTGTTGGCTGGCGGGCACAGCCTGTTGCCGGCAATGAAACTCCGCCTGGCCGCCCCTTCGCTGCTGGTGGACCTGGGGCGGATCGGCGGGTTGAATTACATCCGCGAGTCGGGCGAGCAGGTGCGGATTGGGGCGATGACGACGCATGCGGAAGTAGCGGCGTCAGAGTTGCTGAAAGAGTCGTCGCCATTGCTGGCACTGGCGGCGGGACACATTGGAGACACGCAGGTTCGAAATCGGGGAACGATCGCGGGCTCGCTGGTGGGAGCACATCCCGCAGCGGATTACCCGGCGGCCATTCTGGCGCTGGAGGCGGAGATCGTGGCGGTCAGCCGCTCGGGAGAGCGGATGATTCCGGCGGCAGAGTTCTTCACCGGAATGTTCACGACCGCGGTGCAAGCGGACGAGATTGTGACCGAGATACGCATTCCGAAAACCGTGGGTGAAGGAGTCTGCTACAAGAAGTTTCACCATCCGGCTTCGGGGTACGCCGTGGTGGGAGTTGCCGTGCGGGTGAAGAAGGCGGGAGCGAAGATTGAGCGCGCGGCGGTTGGAATTACGGGCGTGGCGCAGATTGCTTATCGCGCGACGGCCGTGGAGAAGGCGCTGAATGGCAAGCCCATCAGTGCGATCGGGGATGCGGCGAGCCACGCCGCCAAGGGTGCGGACGTTCTGAGCGATTACTATGCGTCGGCGGAATACCGGCAACATCTTGCCGCGGTGCTGACGCGGCGGGCGCTGGAGACGGCGGCCAAGTAAATCCGGATGGTTTGAAAGCTTTCCGAAACCTCTGTATAAATGCGGGGACGAAGCTTCCGTGGCTGATGCGCCCTCCAAATCCCGCCGCTGGACGGTCCTGGCTTCCGGCCTGCTTTGCGGCGTTCTCGCCCTGGTCGTGCTGTTCACCACGCGCGGCGCATTCTTCAGTCCGCTGGCAGTCGTAGTTGTGGCCGCGATCGGATTGGCGGCGGTCTTGCTGCAGCGGCGGCTTTACACGCGCGGCGAGGAAGAACAGGCGCGCGGACCGGTGTGGCTGAACGTGGTGGGCGTGGGTTTTGCGCTGGCCGCAGTGTTTGCGGACATTCTTCATTTGGGCGCGCAGGTGGCCGAGATCATGGCGCTGGGTGCGGTCGGGAGTTTTGCGGTGAGCGGTGCGATCGTGCTGCATGCGTTCCGCAAGCGGCGCGCTGAATCCAAGTAACGGCGCGAATCAAGGGATGGATTGTGCGGGTGCTGCGCTGCTGACGTGCACCGGCACTTTGGATTCAATTTCCTGCCAGGCGTGATGCCACTGCCACCAGCCTGCGCCGGCAGTCATCAGCAGAAGAACAGCTCCCGCCCAGAATAGACTTTGGCGTGCGGAAGACCCACGGCTGCTGCTCGGTGGGGCGGCCGCTTCTGCAGTCAGAGATTTTACGATCATCAAATCAGGCGCGCTGCGCCGAGGCGGCGTTCCGTCAAGATAAGCCGCGATCGCTTCCCGCTGTTGCTGGGATAAGGCCAGGAACTGCAAGCCGCAGCGCAGGCTGGCTTGATGGCGGACTACGGCCCTTGCCCGCAGCGTGCCTGCCGCTGGCAGAGCGACTTCAATGCCGGCGATCTCGCCGGGGCGCAACTCGGCGGCGAGAATCAGACCAATGCCGCCCTCGCTGAGATTGAGGATGCGTCCGGGGATGCGCTCTGGAATACCAAAGCGGAGCACGGTGACATCGGCGGAAATATCGCCCGGGATACGCGCGGAACGTCGAACGGGATGCTTAGAAACTGCCGGTGCTGCTGCCGCTGCACACATGTCCTGACCTCCGTCATGCCAGACACGCCTGCCTCCCATTTGGGAGAACAGCTACGAAGCAGCTTGGTGAGAAGAATTGGCCGGAGTATAGCACCGGCATAGCGGGGAGATTTCCTCAGCCTGACCTTTCGTGTAACTGAGGCTATTGGCTTCCTGGGTTCCGGAGAAGGTGCGAGCAAAGTCAAGACCCGGCGTTGCGGGTCAGAGGCTGCCCAGCATTCGAGCGAAGGATGTGTGCCCGCGGGTTAGGGCCAGCGCTTTGCCGTATCTTCCCATCCCGCGGCGCGGGCGGGCTGCGGGTTCGCATTCGCGGCCGGTTGGGGGATGCGAATGGGCTGCTGGGTAGTGGTTCCTGTGGCTAAGGCGGGCCGGGTGGCGGTGTCGGCGGCTGCCTCTTTTTCGTCCGACAGCAGGGGCGCGGCCACGCGCAGGGCCTCGACTTCCTTTTCGAGCCTTGCCAGCTCCAGCTCTTTTTGGCGCAGAACTTCGTAAACGTTCTTCATACCTGGGCACCTTCGAGATGTAAACGATCAACGCTACAGCAATTGTCCGCACTTTATGCAGGTGCGTAGCGTTTGTCAAGGAAGAAGCGAGCCGCGCAAGCGGGGACGGAATCGGGGCGGTAGTCCTTCCGGCTCAATGTGATGGCCGTCACAACCGCGAGTGCTAAAGGTCACGGCTGGGGAAGGGGCGCGGGGCTGAAACTGACGATAGAGGAAAGAAGGAAACGGTCATGATGCTGCTTTACCGACTGGTCCGTCTGATCGAGACACACTCCCAGGCCCTGGCGGCCAGTCTGCTGGACCGTGTGCAGGGTTCGGAACTTACCCAGGAATACCGGAAAGTCCCTCCAGACGAATTGAAACAAAGGGTTTATGAAATTTATCGCCACCTGGGGGACTGGTTGTTGGGCAAGACCGAGTTCGACATCGAGCGGCGCTATCTGGAGATCGGGGCGCGCCGCGCGCTGCAGCAGGTTCCGCTGAGCCAGGTGGCCATGACCATCGTATTCACCAAGGAAACCCTGTGGGAGTACCTGAAAAAAGAAGCCATGATTGACCGGCCCACGGAGGTCTTTGGGGAACTGGAGATGCTGCAATTGCTAGACCAGTTCTTTGACCGCGCAATTTATTATTCCGCGGTGGGATACGAGCGGGTGGCGGGGCACGCGGTGGCGGAAATCGGCGCTGCGGAGCAAAACAGATAAGGAGACAGTAAGGCGATGTCCTGGGAAATCGAATACAAGAAGAAACTGAGGACGGCGGACGAAGCGTTGCGTTCGGTCCAGTCGGGGATGCGGATTTACATCCAGCCGGGCTGCGCGGAACCGGAAACTCTGGTGGAAGCGCTGATTCGCCGCGGCCCATTCGTGCAGGACGTGGAAATTGTCCACATGATGACACTGGGCAACGCGGCTTATGTGGCGCCGGAGATGGCCGGTCACTTCCGCCACAACGCGGTTTTCATCGGCGCGAACGTGCGCGAGGCTATCAATGACGGCCGGGCGGACTATACGCCCATTTACCTGAGCGAGATCGAGAACCTGTTTGAAAGCGGCGCCATGCCGCTGGATGTCGCGCTAATCGAGGTTTCTCCTCCGGATGCACACGGCTTCTGCAGTTTTGGCGTGGGCGTGGATACGACGCTGACCGCTGCCAAGTGCGCGCACTACGTGATCGCCCAGGTGAACGACCAGATGCCGCGGACCTACGGCGACAGCTTCATTCATGTGAACGACATCGACGTGGTGGTGGAGTCGTCGCGGCCGCTGTGCGCCATGAAACTCCACGAGAGTTCAGAGCTGGATATCTCGATCGCGAAGAATGTCGCCGGATTGATCGAAGACGGCGCCGTTCTGCAAACCGGAATCGGGGGCATCCCCGACGCTGTATTGCCGCTGTTGATGGACCGCAAGGACCTGGGAGTTCACAGCGAACTGGTTTCCGACGGCGCGATTCCGCTTATCGACGCGGGGGTCATCAACGGAGCGCGGAAGAATTTCAAGCCGCGCAAGATCATCCTGGGCTTCGTGCTGGGCAGCAGGCGAATGTTCGATTTCGTGGATGACAACCCGATTTTCGAATTCCATCCCACTTCGTATACCAACGACCCCTGGCTGATCGCGCGCAACGACAACATGATCGCGATCAACTCCGCGCTGCAGGTCGATCTCACGGGGCAGGTGTGCTCGGATTCGATTGGCACGCGTTTCTACAGCGGCATCGGCGGGCAAGTGGATTTTCTGCGCGGGGCGTCCCGTTCGAAGGGCGGCAAGCCAATCATCGCTCTGCCCTCGACGGCCAAGAACGGCACTCTCTCCCGGATTGCGCCCATGCTCGAGCCCGGCGCCGGAGTGGTCACGTCGCGCGGGCTGGTTCGCTACGTCGTGACCGAGTACGGAGTTGCCTATCTGCACGGCAAGTCCATCCGGGAACGGGCCAAGGCCCTGATCGAGATCGCTCATCCCAAGTTCCGGGACGAGCTTTACGAGTATTGCGAGAGAACCAAGTGGTTGCAGCGTCCGCAGATTACACAAACGGCGACGAGGTGAAATATGGCGGGGCAAGCGCGCGGTAAAGTCACCATCAACGTGGAAGAGTGCAAGGGATGCGGGTTGTGCGTGGAGTCCTGTCCACCAGAGTGTCTGGAGCTCGATGAGGAATTGAGCGCCTACGGAGTGCATCCGGCGCGCTACACGGGCGAGGATTGCACCGGCTGCGGCATCTGTTTCTACTGCTGCCCGGAGCCGGGAGCGATCACGGTCTACCGCCGGGTGCCACCGGCGAAAGCGGCGGGCGACAGCGCTCGCCCCGCACCAGCAAAAGCAGGAGGCGAACATGCGGCAGCTCTGTAAGGGCAATGTGGCGGTGGTGAAAGGCGCGATTCTTGCCGGCTGCCGCGCGTACTACGGATATCCCATTACTCCAGCCAGCGAAATTGCCGAGGCTGCGGCCTTGTATATCCCGCAGGTCGGCGGCACATTTCTGCAGGCGGAGAGCGAAGTCGCCGCCATCAACATGGTGTACGGCGCAGCTGCGGCCGGGGCCCGCGTCATGACCGGTTCCTCTGGCCCCGGCCTCAGCTTGATGCAGGAAGGCATTTCCTATCTCGCCGGTTCCGAGTTGCCGTGCGTGATTGTGGACGTGGTGCGCGGCGGCCCGGGACTGGGCAATATCGCCCCCGAGCAGAGCGATTACTTCGCCATGGTGAAGGGCGGAGGACACGGCAACTACCGCAACCTGGTGCTGGCTCCGGCGTCGGTGCAGGAGATGGCCGACCTCACCATGCAGGCGTTCGAGTTGGCCGACCGTTACCGCAATCCCGCGGTGGTGCTGACGGATGGGTTCGTGGGCCAGATGATGGAACCGCTGGAACTGGAATACCGCGAGGCGCAGCTTCCCGAGAAGCCGTGGGCGGTGAAGGGAACGCCGGAAACCAAAGCCAACCTGATCAGCTCAATCTACCTGGAGCCGGACGAACTGGAAGAGCATGAGCGCAGGCTGGAGGCCAAGTACATCCGGGCAAAGAATGCGGAGACGCGGCATGAGGTTTACCAGACGGAAGATGCTGACATGCTGCTCGTGGGATATGGGATTGTTTCCCGGGTGCTGCGGTCGGCGGTCGAATCGCTGCGTAAGGAAGGCATAAAGGCCGGGCTGTTCCGGCCCATCAGTTTGTGGCCGTTCCCCTCCGAGGAGTTGGCGAGGGTTGCATCGCGGGTGCAGAACGTAACCGTGGTGGAACTGAGTAACGGACAGATGGTCGAAGACGTTCGCCTGGCCCTGGGCGGCCGGGTTCCAGTGGAGTTCTACGGACGAGTGGGCGGCAACGTTCCTTCCGTGGAAGAACTGCAAATGCACGTAATGGAGTGCCTGAGTTTAAGGGTTTGAAGCGACTGAGAAGAGGAAATGACAATGGCAGACGAGAGCAAAGTCGGCGTGATCGATGCGCAAACCAGTGACAATGAGTATGAACTGGTCCATTCCAAGTCGCCGGTGTTCTACGACTTGTACGAGCGCAAGTCGGACCTCAAGCAGCAGACCCACTATTGCCCGGGTTGCGGGCACGGTGTGGTGCACAAGCTGATCGCCGAGGCGCTCGAGGACCTGGGCCTGCACGAGAAGACGATCCTGGTGAGCCCGGTAGGCTGCTCGGTGTTTGCCTACTACTACTTCGACGTGGGCAACGTGCAGGTGGCGCATGGACGCGCTCCGGCCTCGGCGACGGCCTTGAAGCGCGCCTGCCCTGACAAGGTTGTCATTTCCTATCAGGGAGACGGAGACCTGGCGGCCATTGGAACCGCGGAAATTGTGCATGCAGCCAATCGCGGCGAAAAGATCGCCGTATTCTTCGTTAACAACGCGATCTATGGGATGACCGGCGGCCAGATGGCGCCTACAACGCTGGTGGGACAGAAAAGCACGACTTCTCCGTGGGGCCGGCGGCCGGTGAACGAAGGATTTCCGGTCCATATGGCGGAATTGCTGGCGACGCTGGAGGCGCCTGTGTACATCGAGCGGGTAGCGCTCTGCGATAACAAGAACATCATGAAGGCCCGGCGGGCGGTCCGGAAGGCGCTGGAGTTGCAGCGCGACGGAGCGGGCTTCACGTTTGTAGAAATTCTTTCCCCCTGTCCGACCATCTGGAGCAAGGACCCGGTCGATGCACGGCGCTGGATCGCGGAAACCATGATCCCCACGTTCCCGCTGAACGTATTCCGCGACCGCAAGCCTGAGGTACCGGTCACCAATGCGCCGCCGCAGCGTCCGGTTGCCGAGGTCTTGGAAATCACCGGCAAGGCGGAAACAGCCGACGCCGTGAAGCCGGCGCACCATCACCACTTCAAGAATTTCACCATCAAGGTGGCGGGATTTGGCGGCCAGGGCGTGCTGCTGCTCGGCCAGTTGCTCACCGAGATGGGCATGCGCGAAGGCCTGGAAGTGAGCTGGCTGCCATCGTACGGGCCGGAGATGCGGTCCGGCAGCGCGCACTGCCATGTCTGCCTCTCGAAGGAACGGGTAGGCTCTCCGCTGATCTCGCATCCTGACGCTCTCATTGCCATGAACGAGATTTCCCTGCGCAAGTTTGCGGGCCAGGTAAAGGCCGGGGGCGTCATTCTCTACAACTCGGATCACCTGCCGGAAGGGTTTGAAGCGCCGGGTATCCAGGTTATCTGTATTCCCGCATCTGAGATCGCCGACAAACTGGGGTCCACGAAAGCGGCCAACGTTGTGATGATGGGCGCACTGCTGGAAGAAACCGAATGCCTGGGCGCTGGCACCGCGATGAGCACGATTGAAGATAAGGTCAAGAAAGTCGCGCTGCTGGATGTGAACCGCAAGTCACTGGCTGCCGGACGTCAATTCATTGATCACGAAGCGCACATCGGGGCGGTGACGCAACCCGACGGCTTCGGAGACTGAGATTTGTCCCCCCGGGGGCGGTCAGATCAGGCCGCCCCTGTAGTACCTCTCCGCCACTTAACCTTTTTCCGCGAATCACGTCTAAGCGAGTAATACGCGGTCGTGTATCCCGCAAAAGCGCGTTTGCCTCGAAGGCGGACGCCGCGTGAGTTCCGCCGAAGAGTCTGGTTGAACGATTTGGCGGGAGTTCGCGTATTAAGCAGAGAAGTGTGTAGGCGGGATTATCGTCTTCCGCTTGTGGAGGTTGGTTATGCAAACTAGCGCAAACAGAAGCCTGGCCGCCGGCATGCCGGATAACGGACAGGCCCATGTCCAGAAGGTGGTACAAGCGGCCCATGAGGAGTTACATCAGCTCATGCGGCAGCGTGCCGACATTATGAAACGCATCGGCACGGTCAAGCAGACGCTGGTGGGCCTGGCCAATCTTTTTGGGGAAGAGGTCTTGACCGACGATCTGCTGGAACTAGTGGACCGCAAGCCGGCCGGCCGTCAGCCGGGCTTTACTAGAACCTGCCGCATGGTGCTGATGGAGGCCACGCGGCCGCTGGGCGCGCGCGAGGTCTGTGAGCAGATTCAGAAACGGGTTCCTCCGGTGTTACTGCGTCACAAAGACCCATTGGCCTCCGTCACAACCGTGCTGAACCGCCTGGTGGAGTACGGAGAGGCCCGGACCGTGGTGGGAGAAAACGGTCGGCGGGCGTGGCAGTGGATTTCCGATCCCCCTAATGGGGCCGACCTTAAGGGCCTGCAGCCTCACCTGTAGCGTTGTCTGTAACCCGTGCTAGGCCGGCAGCAGCATTCCTTTTTCCAGGTGGCGAGTCACGTGGGCATAAGAGGCCGCGTGCGGGTCATGCGTCACCATGATGACGGTCTTATTGAAGCTTTCATTCAAGCGCTTCAGGATCTCCAGAATTTCCGTGGCCGAGTGACTGTCGAGGTCGCCGGTCGGTTCGTCGGCCAGCAACAAAGTTGGATCGCTCACGATGGCGCGGGCAATGGCGACGCGCTGTTCCTGTCCGCCAGAGAGCTGCTTAGGCAAATGACCGACGCGTTCCTCCAGGCCAACCAGCTTCAAGGCGGTCATTACGTGGTCGCGGCGCTGCGAGGCGCTGAGCCGGGTTAGCAGCAGCGGGAGTTCGACATTCTCGAACGCGGTGAGCACCGGGATGAGATTGAAAGTCTGAAACACATAACCAATGTGGGTGTTGCGCCAGCGCGCGGCCTGGCCATCGCCAAAGCGGAACACATTTTCGCCGAGGACAAGTAGTTCGCCGGACGTCGGACGGTCAATAGCTGCGATCATGTTCAGCAAGGTCGTCTTGCCCGACCCGGACGGACCCATCAGGGCGAGAAATTCGCCGCCCCCGATCTCAATGGAAACGTCGTCCAGGGCCTTGACCTCGAAGGCATCGCGTTTGAAAACCTTGCTGACGTTGCGCACCTGCACAACTTTGGCTTGCGTGGCTGTATTGGGAACGGTAGCAGTGCTCATGATTGTCCTTTGATCCTGATTTTTTCGCCGTCCTTGAGGTCCTGCGGAGCGGTCGTGATCACGTTTTCGCCACCTACCAGTCCCTGCACCAGTAATCCACCACTGCGCGGTGAGAGGACCTGCACTTCCCGCATCAGCGCCTTGCCGTTGAAGGCGATGAACACCACCTTCTTGTTATTGTGGTCCCGGATAGCAGTGGTGGGAACAACCACGCCGGTTGGTTGCGAACCGGCGGTCTTTTTCTGGTCGGCGAGAAACTTGACGGTGGCGTTCATTTCCGGACGGAGATATTCATCCGGATTGAGAATCTGAACCTTCACCTGCACGGTGGCCTTCTGGCGGTTGGCCTCGGGGGAAATCTGCGCGATGGTCCCGTTGTATTTGCGGTCCGGGAAGGCATCAACGGTGACGATCCCTTTCTGATTCGGGCCGAGCTTGGCGAAGTCGTCCTGGGCGATGTCGAGTTCGACCTGGATGTCGTTAAGATCGGCCAGGGCAACGACTTCTCCCTGCGGGCCACCCTCTGCTGTGCTGGCGAAGCCTGAGGTGATGAGTTCGCCTTTCTCGGCGGTACGTTCCAGGATAGTTCCGTTGACCGGCGCACGGATCACAGTGGCGTCCAGCCATGACTTGGCATACGCCTCCTGCCCTTCGGACTGGATCATGGCGCCTTTGGCGCGAGCAAGTTCCTCGGGTCGGGGGCCAATCTTGACCAATTGGAAGGCGCGTTCGAGGGAGTTGACGCGCTGCTGATCGGCTTCGAACTTGCCGGTCGCATCGTCGAGCGCCTGCTGCGCGAGAACGCCCTGGCGCGCGAGATCACGGGTGCGGTCGAGAGTCAATTTGTCGTTCGCGAGCGTGGCGCGGGCCTCGTCGAGGTTGTGCTGGGCCTGCTGGATTTCCTCCGGGCGCGAGCCGTTGAGCAGTTCCTGATAGTAGGCGCGGGCGTTTTCCGCGGCGCCCTTCGCCTGTTCATACTGGGCGCGGAACTCGTCATCCTCCAGGCGGACCAGCACCTGCCCTTGCTTGACCTTGTCGCCCTTTTCCACGCCGATCCAGGCGACGCGGCCGGTGACCTTGGAGTTCACATTGATCTTGTGGTGGGCGACGATGTAACCGCTGGCGGAAAGGACGATGCCGCCCACATCGCTGTCTTCGGCGGCGGCGCGGGCTACTTCGACTTCGGGAACGTCCGGGGACAGAAGCCGGTAAAGCAACGCGGAGACAGCCAGCACGGCGACCACCGTGATCCCGATGATGATGTAACGGCGCGCCCAGGCGGGCGCTTCGCCTTCCGGAGGCGCGGAGCGGTCGATGCGCAGGTTCTGCAGGTCGTCGTGTTTGGCGTCAATCGGCATAAGTTCCCGGCGACGTGTTTCTCCTCAAAATGGAAATCAGTCCCTTAGCGAAGCCAGAATTTCGCGGCGCGCGGCATGCCACGCCGGGGCCATTCCACCGAACAGTCCCATGATGACAGCGAAGATGATCGAAGTCCCGACCACCGCGGGTGTCATGCGCAGGCTGAAGACCACTTCACTGAACGTGACCGCGTTGGACGTGCCAGTCGTCATACCATTAAACGGCAGCATCAGGATAATGCCCACTGCAGCCCCGAGCAGCGACAGCAGCACCGACTCGAATACGAACGACGTCAGAATGCTGGGCCGGGAGAAGCCGATCACGCGCAGCGTGGCGATCTCGCGTGAACGGTACGCGACCGCCGCATACATAGTGTTCATGGCGGCAAAGCTGGACCCAATGGCCATGATGATTGCAACTACCCAGCCGATGTACTTGATGGGAGCGCCGGAACTGGTTTGCTTGGCGTAATAGTCGGTTTCCAGCATGCCTTCGAGTTTCAGGCGCTGGTCATCGCTGACGCGGTTCTTCAGGGCGTCGGCGCTTACGGGATCGGTGGCCCGCAGATAGGCGGACGCAAAGCCGCCCTGGCGGTCGAAATCGGAACTCATCTGGTTGACGTCGCCCCAGATCTCCGATTCGTAAGCCGAGCCGCCGGCATCGAAGACGCCGACTACGGTCCACGGCCCCTTGCCGAATTGCAGGCTGTCACCGACATTAGCGTGAGCAAAGCGCTGCTGGATGGACTGGCTGACTACGACCTCGCGCTGACCGGGCGTGAACCAGCGCCCCTGTACGATTTTTACCTTGGGCCGGAGTTCGAGCCCGTCGGGCATCATCCCACGCACGGTGACATTCACTTCGCCGGTGCCGTCCTTGCGCGGCAGCACGATCACCACGACCCACTCGCCCGAAGCCATCGGTTCACCATGACTATCTTTGGCGATGCCGGGCAGATTTTTGAGCGTGGGAAACAGGGCGGCATCAAAGCCGCCGGAGAGTTCCGCCTGCGAGCCCTTGCGCAGAACCAGCACGTTCAGCGGATCGCCGCTGGTCACGAAGGCGCGATCGAGGCCGGCAAGAAGCGCCATAAGGAAGATGGCGGTGGTGACCGTCAGCGCAATGCCCAGCGACGTCATGATGGTCAATCCCTTGCGCAGCTTCAGGTTCCGGATGTTGTAGCGAATCGGTATGGCCATAGGTGCGACTCTCAGCCGATGTGGCGCAACCCCTCGACAATATTGATGTGTGAAGCGCGGTACGCCGGTAGGCACGCGCTCAGGAAACCTACCGCGGCGGCCACCAGCAAGGCCGCGAGCATAGTGGGAGCCGTGACGTTCAATCCCGTCGAAATTCCGATTCCCGCGGGCGAGTGCGTGAAGAGTTGCACGACCCCGGTCGCGGCCACGATGCCAACCAGTCCGCCTAGCACCGACAATGCCACCGCTTCTCCTACAAACAGCAAGAGCACATTGCCACCGGAGAAACCGAGGGTCTTGAGAACAGCGACTTCCCGCGTCCGGCCGCGGATGGACATCGCCATGGTGTTTGCCGAGACCAGGAGAATCGCGAACACCACCGCGCCGCAAATGCTCAGGATGAATGCCTTGACGTTGCCCAGCATGGCGACGAAAGATAGTTTGAAGGCGTGTTCGCTCTCCGTCTTGGTCGGCTCGGGAGCATTGCGGAACATGTCATCAATCGTGCTGGCGACTTTGGGAACATCGTCCGCAGATGCTACGCGAATATCAAAGAATCCCGCTTTTCCTTTGAACCACGGCAGAGCCTCGTCCAGGTAGGCGGCGTTGAAGTACATGGTGTGCGGCGGCGGATCCATGGTGAAGATGGCGCGCACGGTCAGTTCCGGGTTCACGGGGAAAAACGTTCCCTTGAGCGTGATGTGGTCGCCGATCTTCCATCCGAATTTCTTGGCTAATTCGACATCCACCAGCGCGCCGGCGCGGTCGCGCTGCCATGCCTCTAGTTGATCGGGAGGAACCGTCTTGTCCGAAGCGACTTTCAGATATTCGCCAGGATCGGTGGCAAACTGCACAAAGGCGTTCTCCGGCCGATCATCCTTATACTTTCCTCCGAAGTAGGTCATGGGCACGACTGCCACCACGCCCGGCACACTGCGCATCTTGTCGCGGTAATAGGAGGGCAGCAGAAAAGTCAAGGAAACGCGGTGGCGCGTAATCACCCGCCGCGCCGACTCCGGGGGACCGGGATCAATATAAAAGCTGCGCCAGATGGTCATCATCAGCGTGAGCAAGAGCAGCGAAAACGCAATGCTCAGGATGGTCAGGACACTGCGGCGGCGGTTTCGGAACGCATTTCTGACCATGAAGCTGGTTTTCGTCATAACCGCCAACCAATCTCACCTCAGCCGATGTGGCGTAGTCCGTCTACAATGTTGACCCGCGAGGCGTGATACGCGGGTACCACCGCGCTCATGAAACCTACCAGACCGGCGATCAAGAGAGAAATGATCCACATCACCGGCGTGATTGTCATGTGGTAGAAACTGAAGAACTGCGGGGAATGCGTAATCGCGAATATCAGCAGATAAGCGAAAGTCGTACCCAGGGCTCCGCCTGCCAAAGCCAGCGCGATAGCCTCTCCCACAAAAAGGCCAAGGATCGTCTGCCGGGTAAAGCCCAGCGTCTTCAGCAGCGCTACTTCACGTGTCCGTTCCCGAATGGACATGGCCATGGTGTTGGCGGAAACGAGCAGCGTGGCAAATACCACGGCCGAGCAGATGCTGAGAATAAAAGCCTTGACGTTGCCCAACATGGCCACGAATTCCAGCCCGAATGCTTTCTCGCTCTCCGCCTTCGTGGGCTGGGGAGAGTTGCGGAACATATCGTCAACTTCGGTCGCGATCTTGCTGACATCGCCGGGCGCGTCGGCAAGAATGCTGAACGTACCGGCCTGCCCGTTAAACCACGAGACCGCCTCTTCCACGTACTTGGCGTTGAAATAGACCGATTTGTTATCAGGCGTGGAGCTGAAGATGCCACGGATTGTGAGTTCCAGATTCACCGGATAAATGTTTCCCTGCAAGACAAAGCGGTCACCAAGTTTCCAGCCGTACTTCCTGGCAATTGTGTCGTCCACGATGACGCCCTGGCGGTCCCGCTGCCAGGCGGCCAGTTGATCGGCCGGCATCCGAATGTCGCGGTACACCTTGAAGAATTCTTCCGGGTCGGTCCCGAACTGAGGAAAGAAGTTTTCCGGCTTCTCGTCCTTGTAGATGCCGCCAAACCACGAGACCGGAACGACCGCGACGACGCCGGGGATAGAGCGAATCTTCTCGCGGTAGTAGGACGGCAGCGCGAAGGTGAGCGAGACACGGTGGCGTACCACCAGCCGCTGCGCGGATTCGGCGCTGCCTTCATCGAGATAAAACGCCCTCCAGATGGTCATCATCAGCGTCAAAAGCAGCAGGGAAAACCCGATGCTCAGCACCGTGAGAATGCTCCGGCGGCGGTTGCGGAACGCATTCTTGCGGACAAAACGGGTCAGCGTCATGATCGAACTCCGGGAGACATCACGCGCCTCGAGCACGCACGTTTGCAACGCCCTCACTGAAGCATAGACGATGCCCGGGGAAGCGGACAACTCGCCTGGCCCGACTTGATAGTCGGTGTTTGCGCGCGGTCCCGCCAGTGGGAATCGTCATCGCGCCGGAATGACAAATGTCAGAGAAGAAACCGAAAGATGCCAGAATCAAAAACACCGATCTCACCAGAATCATCCATGTTTTCAACACGCTGGTCCGGGGTACTTTCGTAACTCCCTTAGCGTATGGAGGCAGTTTATGCTTCAATTTCTGCCCCTCCCCGAGGACACCACGGCTGGGCGTGTTCTTCGGAAGACGTCCCGCTCTTTGCCGCTTGTGAGGCTTGAAAGAGATGTCGAACAAAATCGGACGCTTCGAAATCCAAAGCGAAGTCACGCATTCCGAGAACGGCTCGGTTTACAAGGCCTGTGATCCAGAAAACGGACAGACGGTCGCCTTGAAGACCATCAAGCTCGACTCGTTCGGTGAGCAGGCCGCAGCCTTGATGCAGCGCATTTCCGAAGAAGCCCAGACGGCGAAGACCCTCAATAGCCATAACATCGCGGCTATTTACGGTACCGAAGAATGTGAAGGGCAACTGTGCGTTGCCATGGAATATGTGCAGGGCAACAGCATTGCCACCATGCTGGCACGCAAGGAAGGATTTTCGATCTGGGACTTACAGGACGTAGCGCGCCAGGCCTGCCAGGGGCTGGACCATGCCCACGTGCACGAAGTGGTTCACTACAGCCTGGAGCCGGCCAAGGTGATGGTGCAGTGGGACGGCACAGTGAAAGTCCTGGGGTTCGGCATTTCCAGTATGGGCGCGTACGCCGCCCAGGCGTGCGGGGCGGCTCCTGAGATTCTCTATTACATGTCTCCTGAGCAACTGCACGGAGATCCAGTGGATGCGCGTTCGAACCTGTTCAGCCTGGGGGCCATTCTTTACGAGATGGTGACTGAGCGCAAGGCTTTCCAGGGAGAGGATGCTGACCAGGTGCGGCAAACCATCCTGGAGATGACGCCGGTCGCGCCGGACCAGATCAATCGCAAAGTCCATCCGGTGCTCAGCGAGGTCATCATGAAGGCGCTCGCCAAGGACCCGGGCGAACGTTACGCATCCGGTCAAGACCTGGTCAACGATCTGGAAAGGTGCAAGGAGAGCGCATCGAAAGCGGCCGTCAGGAAAACATCGGCGTCCCAGGGTTCCCCTGGCGCCAAGCCAGCGCCAGCCGAAAGCAAGATGGGCGCTACCCAGTCGTCTGTCCAATCAGGGATCAAAGAGAAAGATTCCGCACCGGCCTCCGCTCCGCTGAAGAGTGTCGCGGCAGCGGCGGGTGCGTCTCGTACCGACTCTGCAGTCGTAGTGGAGGAAGCGTCCAACGGCGCGCGTGCCAGCCGCAGTGGTCTTGCCGCGAAGGGAGTTGCGGCGGGAACGGCGGTCATGTCAACGGCAGCGGCTGCGCCGCCGGAGAAGGAATCGCCGGCTTTCGCCGTGGATCCGATGATGGATGAATCCCGGAAGAGCACGGATGCAAAGGGGCGCAGCTTCTCGGATGTCACAGAACTGCCGCCGTTGCAGGACGCCTATATCCCACCGCCTCCGGTGGAGGAGCCGGTGCCCGTACTTGAGGAACCAGTCGCGTCAGCCAGGAGGCCGGAGCCGCCCAAACCGAAAACGCCACCGCGCGAGGTCGCGAAAAAGGCGGTCGCCGAGATCAGCAACACTCCACCCCGCTTATTTCTGTATTCGATAGGCGCGGCTGTCGTCATCATCCTGCTCATGATGGCGGGAATCGCTATGCGCATTCGTTCCGAGAACTCCGATAACGAGAGCGCGTCAACTGCTTCATCGACACAAAGTGCGTCACAGGAGAGCTCGCAACCAGCTCAGCAGGGTGCTGGCCCCGCGGGCGCAGCCGGTGCGGCTGCCCCGGGGCAGGTCGCTGCCGAGCCGCTGCCGGCACAGACCGGAGCGGTCTCAGTAAAACCCAGGTACAACGCCAAGAAGAAGGTGAAAGCTCCGCCACCTTCAGCGCCCGCGATCATCCCGGGACAATTGAGCATCAACTCGACCCCGGAAGGGGCGCAGATCTCGTTGGACGGACAGAATGATGCAAGTTGGGTTACCCCCTATAACATGGCGGGAGTTTCGCCGGGACAGCACACCGTGGTTGTGAGCAAGCCGGGATACACATCGGAAACCAGATCTATCGAAGTGGGCTCGGGCAACAAGTCGTTCATCGTTGTGCAACTTGCCCAGCTTATGGCGGCGATCTCCGTGACCAGCGAGCCGATGGGCGCGAGTATCTGGATGGACGGCAAAGACACCGGGCGCGTTACACCGGCTCAGTTGTCGGTAGATAGAGCCGGTGCGCACAATTTCGTGCTCAAAATGCAAGGTTACCTGGACGAGACGACGACCGCCAACCTGCAGATCGGACAAACGGCCCACATTTCGCCTGCTCTTAAATCCCTGGGCAGAACTGATGACATCCGTGTCGGTGGGAAATTCAAGAAGATCTTCGGCGGCGGGGGCGGGGCGGCCGACATGGGAACGGTGAACGTAAGGACCCAGCCCAAAGGCGCCCAGATCGCAGTCAACAACCGTGTCATCGACAAGACTTCGCCGGTTGAGTTCTATCTGAATCCTGGCAATTATGTTGTGGACATCACCCTTTCCGGATACAAGAGCATTCATCGCGTGATCTCGGTCGAGAAAAGCGGCAAGGTTGTCATCGACGAGTCTCTGGATCGCGAATAGTCTCCGCTCCGCACCCGACCGCGTTTTCCACGTTGTGGCCGACAATTCACGCATCTTTAATCACGGCGTCAAATTTGCGTTACACAACCGTCCTATGGTGAAAGTTCCTCGGCGTTGCGGGCGTGGTGTGCCTGACAACTCACCGAAGGACGGAGGAACAGATGTTCAAACAAATCGGAGCATCCGCTGCCCCCAGGAAAGCGCTGGCGCTGCTGAGCGCAGTGCTGATGGTCTGGGGACCCTGCGCTGCGCCTGCGTACGCTGCCCCAAAGCCTGGCGCCACGGCGACACCTATCCAGCACCTGGTGGTCATCTTCCAGGAGAACGTTTCATTCGACCACTACTTCGGCACCTATCCCAACGCGACAAACCCCGCGGGTGAACCGCCATTTCACGCCCGGCAGGGAACCCCGACCGTGAACGGATTCACCAATGCTCTGTTGAACAACAACCCGAACCTGAACCCGGCCAACGGCACGGGCGCGACCAATCCCTTCCGGCTGGATCGTTTGCAGGCCGTGACCTCCGATCAGGACCACGACTACACGGCGGAGCAACAGGCGTTCGACATGGGAGCGCTGGATCTGTTTCCGCTCTACGTGGGCACGCCTGGGCCCCCGCCGCAGGGTGGAGGGGTCACGAACACGACGGGCTTGAACCTGGGCTACTTCGATGGCAACACGGTTACGGCAATGTGGAATTACGCCCAGCACTTCGCCATGAGCGACAACTCCTTCAGCACGACGTTTGGTCCTTCCACGCCCGGCGTGATCAACCTTGTTTCCGGCCAGACTAATGGCGCCATCGCCACGCTCAACGGAACCGGCGACGAAGTCGATGGCGGCGACGGCTCGCTTACGGTTATCGGCGATCCCGATCCGATCGGCGATGCGTGCTCCAGCCCCACCCGCAACCAGGTGACGATGGGCGGCAAGAACATCGGCGACCTGCTGACGGCCGCAGGCGTGACCTGGGGTTCGTTCATGGGTGGCTTCAACCTGAACCTCACCAATTCCAACGGCACCAGCGGCTGCTCGCGCAGTTCCAATGGCTTGGCGGGGACCACCTCTGACTACATTCCGCACCACTCGTTCTTTAATTACTGGACCTCGACAGCCAACCCGACCCACGCGCGCCCGGCTTCAGTCTCTGAAATCGGGAATGGCGGCGCCGCCAACCACCAGTACGATGTCCAGGATTTCATTGCCGCGGTCAATCAGGGAAACTTCCCGGCGGTCAGTTTCATCAAGGCTCCGGCCTATCAGGATGGGCACGCCGGCTACTCGGATCCCATCGATGAGCAGGTGTTCATCGTAAAGCTGATCAACTTACTGGAACAGCAGCCGACGTGGAGCAGCACAGCAGTTGTGATTCTCTATGACGACTCGGACGGCTGGTATGACCACCAGATGGGCCCGATCGTGAACCAGTCGACTGGACCGGCGGATGCGCTGACCGGAACCAGCGCATGCGGAACGGCAGCGACCTCTCTGCCTGGCATCGATCCGGGCAACACGCACGCCCTGGGCCGCTGCGGATTCGGACCGCGCCAGCCTCTGGTCGTGGTCTCACCCTGGGCGCTCGAGAATTTTGTCGATCACACCGCGACTGACCAGAGTTCGGTCATCCGTTTCATCGAGGACAACTGGCTCAACGGGCAACGTATTGGCCAGGGCTCGTTCGATGGGATCGCCAACTCCATCACCCAGATGTTCAACTTCAAGACTATGCGTACCGATGGTTACCTGATCCTGAACCCGAACACGGGTGAACCGATCCCGTAGCCGTGAAATCGCACACCGCCCCGCCGGGGTGTTGGAACTGCCAGAGCGGGCATGCGAAACTAACCCTTCGCATGCCTGTTCTGTTTTACTGATGCCGTAGATTTCGCGAGAGGGATCATTGTCGATTACGCGGCGCTCATTTTTGCGGCAGAGCGGGATGACAGCTGCAGCGTTCATGTTGCCGCAAACCGCGCCCCGTCACCCGGCGCCACAGTCGCGCCCCTCGCTGGACCCGAATTCTCTCGCCCAATTCGTCGATCCGCTGCCCATTCCTGCTGTCATACGCCCGAGCGACTACCGCCCTGATCCGGCTGACCACAAGAACAAAGTTCCTTACTATCGTCTGGCGATGCGGCAGTTTGAGACCAAGCTGCACCGCGACATGAAACCCACGCGTCAGTGGGGTGTCGGCTCGGTCTGCCCGGGGCCGACGCTTGAAACGCGCAGCGGTGAAGGGCTCCTGGTCGAGTGGGCCAACGAGCTTCCAACTACGCACTTTCTGCCTGTCGATCATCATCTCCATGGGGCCGAAGCTGACAAACCTGCGGTTCGGACCGTGGTTCATCTGCACGGAGCGAAAGCGCCTCCCGAGAGCGACGGCTACCCAGAAAGCTGGTATGCGCCTGGAAAGTCCGCGCTCTGCCACTATCCCAATCAGCAGGATGCGGCTCTGCTCTGGTACCACGACCATGCCATGGGAATTAACCGGCTGAATGTCTTCGCCGGTTTGTTTGGGTTGTTTATGGTGCGCGACGCGGTCGAGGATGCGCTCAACCTGCCCAGCGGGAAGTATGAGATACCGCTCGTCTTTTACGATCGTACATTCGATCTCGAAAGCCAGCTCTATTACCCGATCTCGGCGTATCCCGATATGCCGTGGCTGCCCGAGTTCTTCGGCAACACCATCGTGGTGAACGGCAAGATATTTCCCTACCTCGAAGTCGAGCCGCGCAAATACCGCTTTCGTGCGGTCAATGCGGCCAACGGCCGGTTCTTTCACTTGTCGCTTTCAAGCGGGCAAGCGGTTCATCAGATTGGAAGCGACCAGGGCCTGCTCGCCGCCCCCGTGCCGCTGAAGTTTGTCTCCATAGCTCCCGGGGAGCGCGTTGATCTGGTGGTTGATTTCAGCGAACATGCCGGCGAACAGCTCGTTCTGAAGAACGATTCCTACCAACCCGTGTTGCAGTTCCGCGTGGCCAAAACGAAAGTGCCGGATGCGAGTTCACTGCCCGCGACGCTGCGGCCGGTTCCCCGGATAGCTGAATCGCAAGCGGTCAAGACCCGTAACCTCACGCTGGGAGAAATCGACGATCTGGTGCAGAACCCGGTCTCCATGCTGCTGAACAACACGCACTGGGATGCTCCTGTGACTGAAAAGCCGGTCTTGAACTCGGTGGAAATCTGGAACCTGATGAACGTGACCGACGACTCTCATCCCATCCACCTTCATCTGGTGCGCTTCCAGATTCTTGACCGCCGCCGCTTCGACGCCTTTGCCTATCAGAATGAGGGAATTCTGCGCTACCGCGGAGCCGCCATTCCGCCCGAGCCCGCTGAAGCCGGCTGGAAAGATACTGTGCGGGCCGACCCGGGCATGGTGACCCGCATCATTGCCCGGTTTGAAGGTTTCTCCGGGCGCTACGTGTGGCATTGCCATATCCTCGAACATGAAGACAACGAAATGATGCGGCCTTATGAGGTCATAGCAGGTTCGTGAGGCAAATGTGACTGCTTCCCGCGTTCGGGTTGTCACGGATGTTGCCTGTCACGACGCGCACTCGCAAGAGACAGGCATCCTCGGACATGAATTGGAACGGGGCTTAGCCTCGCGCCCCTCACTAAGTTACCGCCGCCAGAAGGCCTGTTCGTAGGCTTCGTGATAAGCGCGCGTATACTGCGCCCGATAGGCGTACTTGTCGCCGTATTCGGAGCGATAACCCCGATCCGCATGCGCGTATTTGCCGCGTGGGTAAGGCTGATAAGGCTTTCCCTTTGCGATGTCCTGCCGTGCCACCCAGGAGCCATCCTGAAAGCCGAAATCGCGGGCTAGTCGCAGGTCGGCAACGCCATAATGGTAATCGTCACGATCGTAGTAGCCGTAGCCCTGAGCCCATAAATTTGGACGGGCAAACATCACTACCGCAAGCAGCGCCGCTGCTGCCACCGCTGAATTCCGCAATATCCCTGTTCGCCGCATAAAGGTCGCTCCGGCCGGCCTGCTGACCCTGCATGCCGGTCTTTGAAATGATGGGATGCGCAGCAGAGTGAGTTTTGATGCACGCTGTTCGAAAATATCGGGAACCTGAAGCCAGGCTTAAGACGGTACTCAGAACAATCTTTTCAAGAGCGCCGGTTGCACGCGGCAGGGATGCTCCGGTGGTAGACTTTGGAGTCTTCATACTCAGGAGAAGCTCTTATGAATATTCAGACCGTGGGAGTAGTGGGGGCGGGAACGATGGGCAATGGGATTGCCCACGTCTTCGCACGCAGCGGGTATAAAGTCGTTCTGTGCGATGTGGAGCAGAAGTTTCTGGATCGCGGTATCGAAACGATCACCCGGAATCTCGACCGCGAAGTCGCCAAGAACAAGATCACTGCGAACGACAAGGACGCTGCGTTGAAGCGAATTGAGGCGGTGCTCGACCGCGCAAAGCTCGCTGGCTGTGATCTGGTCGTAGAGGCGGCGACCGAGAAGTTCAACATTAAGGCGGAGATATTCCGCGATCTCGACCGCCTCTGCCGTCCCGAGATCATCCTCGCCTCCAACACTTCTTCCATTTCGATTACCAGGCTGGCCGCTTTGACCAAGCGGCCGGACAAAGTCATCGGAATGCACTTCTTCAATCCCGTGCCGGTAATGAAACTGGTGGAAGTCATCCGCGGGCTGGCTACAACCGACGAGACCTTTCAGACCGTGCGCGATCTTGCCGTCAAACTGGAGAAGACTCCGGTCGAAGTCAATGACGCACCGGGCTTCGTTTCCAATCGCGTCCTCATGCCTTTGCTGAACGAAGCCATGTACGCGGTAATGGAAGGTGTAGCCACGCCGGAAGCGGTGGACGAGGTCTTCAAACTGGGCATGGCCCATCCCATGGGGCCGCTGACCCTGGCAGATTTCATTGGCCTGGATGTCTGCCTCGACATCATGCGCGTGATGCAGGACGGACTGGGCGATCCGAAATATCGTCCCTGCCCTTTGCTCATCAAAATGGTGGACGCAGGCTGGCTGGGAAGAAAGAGCGGCAGGGGCTTCTACAAGTACTAGGGTTGCGATCGTGCCGGTTTATATTTCCATGCTCCGCGGGATTAATGTTGGCGGGCACAATCTGGTGCCGATGGAGCGGTTGCGCGCTCTGCTGGAAGCATGCGGCTTCCACTCCGTTCAGACCTACATACAGAGCGGGAATGTCGTATTCCAGGCCCCCCGCAATGAGCCTGTAGCCCTGTCCCGAAAGATTGAAGCCGCGGTTCTCCGCGAGTTCGGATTTCCGGTATCGGTCATCACTCGGACTCCACAGGACCTCGGCCGCGTTTTGCAGAGCAATCCTTTCGTGAAGGAGGTCAAGTCCGCTCCCGCCAAGGTTCACGTAGCTTTCCTCGCGGACATTCCGCCGGCAGATGCGGCGAAGAAACTGCGGGGTATGGCGACCACGGCTGAACGTGTGTGCTGTTCCGGGCGGGAGGTTTATCTCTATTTCGAAAATGGCATGGGCAAAGCGAAGCTGACGGGCAGTGTCATCGAGCGGGTTCTTGGGCTCAAGGCGACGGCGCGAAACTGGAACACGGTGAGCAAGCTGAATGAGATGGCGTTGCAGAGTGGCGGCTAGGCATTGGCCGACTCAAGGACATTGATGCAGCACCCATCCAGCAGAAATACGCTTCCGTATTTCCTCGGAATTGCTCTTGGCCTCGCTGCCGGCGTGCTGGACGTGAAGGTCGGAGATCTGCTGTTCACGGCGCTGTTCGTGATGGCCTCGACCATGCTGCTGGGCGCGCTGCGGCCGGAAAGGCCCTGGCGGTGGACGCTCACCGTGGCGGCGTTCGTCCCTTTCGTGCAATTGATGGCCTATTTTCTATTGACCCAGAAACCCTATCGGGCGCAGATTTACGAGTCTTTCCTGGGCTTCCTGACAGGCATCGCCGGCGCTTATGGCGGTTCCGTCGGCCGCCGCGTCGCCGCTGAGCTTTTCCGCAAGTAGCAAGTCGGCCCGCTGCGGGAGCGCACCAAGGTCGTGGCTATCCAGAAAGTTATCGCGTTTCCACAGTGCCAGAAGGTATGCTGCAAAAATGGCGGTGTCAGTTTCGGTGCTGGCCAGCGGCAGCCGGGGCAACAGTGCGGTGCTCGAAAGCTCATCCACGCGCATTCTGGTGGATGCAGGCGTTTCCTGCCGCGAAACCTTCAAGCGGATGCATGCGGTCGGTCTCGACCCGCGTTCGCTTTCGGCCATCCTGATCACCCATGAGCACTCCGACCACGTCTATGGCCTGCTGGGGCTGGCGAAGAAACTTAAGATTCCCGTATGCATGACGGAGGCAACCCACCGCGCCTGGTCGAAGGCCTTGCGGGACGAAAATGGAGATTGCCCATCGCTGGCAAAGCTGGAAGTCTTTTCAGCCGGCCGGGGTTTCCACGTCGGCGATATCGCAGTCACCCCGTTCACGATTCCGCATGATGCCGCAGACCCGGTTGGTTTCACTTTCCGGATGGAGGGCATTAAGGTCGGCTTTGCCACCGACCTGGGATACCTTCCCGCCAGCGTTTGTGATCACCTGCGCGGCTGTGACGTGCTCCTGCTCGAGTCCAATCATGACCTGGAGATGTTGCGGGTTGGCCCCTATCCATGGTCGGTAAAGCAGCGTGTTATGAGCCGTGTAGGGCACCTTTCCAACGATGCGCTCGCGAATTTTTTTGCCAGAGACTATGATGGAAGCGCATCATACATAGTGTTGGCGCATCTCTCCGAGCAGAATAACCATCCCGAATTAGCTCGGGGCGCTGCGGAAATGGCTCTGGGCCCTCGCCGGACTCTGCTTCAAAACCAGCTCTTGCTGGCGGCGCAAGCGGAGCCAATGCAACCAATCCGGCTCTAGCACATCTGTAGTTGCATATGAGTCAGTGCGTTGATCCCGTAGTCGGCAAGATTCTGGCTGGCTGGCGCTACGACATCTCCAGCCTGGCGCCCGAGATGCGCGGCGATTACGAAGAGCACTTTGCCGCCTGCGAGCGTTGCCGCGGACGCCAGCGCCTGCACCGCACCATCGATCTCTCTTTAATCGCACTGGCCTCGCTCTCTGCTGCGGTCTTCCTGCTCGCTTTCGGCGTTATCCTGCACTTCGCGCCGCGCCACGCCTTCTGGCTCGAGTTGGCGGCGCTGGCAGGATTTGCTTTATCAGCCCTGATCTGGCTGGTGGTGGCGGTAGCGACCCCGGCTCCGACGACCGTGGTCGATGCCGCCAAAATCGGCGCCCGTCATGTGCACGACCACCTGCCGCAGGAGATCCGCGAGCGTCTGCCCGAAGAATTACGCCTGAAAATCACTGGGTCCTAGCCCCGGAGCGCCAGTACGGTAGAATTACAGGACTCCTCCCCGTTTAGCCAATCTGCATTGGACATTGCCGGTACAAAGGCATGTCTCAACTGCTCTCAGGAGTAACGCGTGCGGAAAACGCTGGCTCTTGTCATCATGTGCATGGTGATTGCTCCCGTTCTCCGCTCGGAGGCGCAGGATGCCGATTCCGATGGCGCGCAAATGGCGGGCATGCCGGGCATGCACATGGATTCGTCGATCTCGCTGCCGTCTCCTCACGTTTCTTCGGGCACCGGCTGGCAGCCTGCATCACTGCCGCACCGGCAATGGATGGTTTCGGTGGGTAACTGGGACCTTATGGCGCATGGCGTCGTCTTCCTTACCTATGACCAGCAGGGAGGCCCGCGCGGCGCCGGCAAGGCCGAGTCCGCGAACTACTTCATGTTCATGGAGCAACACAAGCTCGGCCGCGGCAAGCTGCTGTTCCGCGAGATGTTCTCCGCGGAGTCCCTGACCGCACCACATCCGGGATTTCCGGAACTATTTCAGACCGGTGAGACCTACCATGGCGAGCCGTTGGTCGATCATCAGCATCCACACAATGTTTTTTCCGAGCTGGCGGCGCTGTACACGGTCCCGCTGAACAAGAAGATTTCCTGGCTGTTATATGGCGGTCCCTCGGCTGAGCCGGCGCTCGGGCCGGTGGCGTATCTCCACCGCGAGTCGGCATCCGAGAATCCGGCTGCTCCTCTCTCTCACCACCTACAGGACTCAACCCATACCAGCTTTGGCGTGGTAACCACGGGACTCGTCGTCGACCGATTCAAGCTCGAGGCTTCCGCCTTCAACGCCCATGAGCCGAATGAAGAACGATGGAGCATTCAACTGGCGGCGCTCAATTCCTGGTCTTTCCGTGTGAGTGCGGCGCCTGGCCGCAACTGGACAGCGCAATACAGTTATGGATTTCTTCAACATCCGGAGGCGCTCGAGCCCGGCGATCAACGCCGCCAGACAGCTTCGGTTGAATACAATCGCCCGCTGTCGAGGGGGAATTGGGCCACAACCCTGGTCTGGGGAAGGGTACGTAAAGACTTTGAGACATCTCCACTGAATAGCTACTTGCTCGAATCAACCGTCAATTTCGAGGAGAGAAATTACGCCTACACGCGCCTGGAGGCGGTGGACAAGGATGAGCTTTTCCCGGAATCTCCCAGCCACGTCAGCTATCGCATCGGAGCCTACACGCTGGGAGGAGTTCGAGACCTGGTCCACACTTCGCGATGGCAGCTGGGACTGGGAGCGGATATGACGTTCTATTCCAAGCCAGCGGTGCTTGACCCTATCTACGGCGATGAGCCGGTCTCATTCCACGTTTTCCTGAGAGTGCGGCCAGGGGTGGCCGCGCACGGACACGGCAGCTAGGCGCTCTACTTCTTCTCGGCCTTCTTCTCAGTTTTGCTCTTTTCTTCTTTCCTGGGAGCCGATTCACCCTTCGGCGAGGAGTCGCTCGCCGGTGGCGTCGAACTCGATCCCGACTTCTTGGCATAGTCGGTGACATACCATCCCGAGCCCTTGAACTGCACGGCTGGGGCGGAAATTACCTGTTCCACCGTGCCGCCGCAGTCCGGGCATTTCTTCACGAGGGGATCGGAGAACTTCTGGATTTTCTCAAAGCGGTGATGGCATTTCTTGCACTGATACTCGTAAAGTGGCATGGACTCCTTAGTAAGCTCCTGTGAACTCGGTGAATCCGCGACTCGCTCTTCGATTCTAGGGTCCCACGTTGCCTGCGTCAATCAACGGGCTGGGATCGAGCCAGTGTTAGACTCGCATCGTGGCCACGCAGAAGCAGGCACGCGAGCCGCGCGAAGAGCAAACTTCCGCGCGTGTTCTTGCCCCGGGACTGTACGTCGTCGCAACCCCCATCGGGAACCTGGAAGACATCACCCTGCGGGCGCTGAACGTACTCCGGGAAGCGGATCTGATCGCCTGCGAGGACACTCGCCAGACCCAGAAACTGTTGAACCACTATGCCATCGCGACTCGTACGACCAGCTACCACGAACACAACGAGATGACGCGCGCTCCGGAGCTCGTGGTGGAACTGGAACAGGGAGCGCGGATTGCGCTGGTGACGGACGCCGGCATGCCCGGAATCTCGGACCCCGGATTCCGGCTGATCTCGCTCGCCATCCGCCATCATCAGCCGGTAGTTCCGGTTCCGGGTGCGTCAGCTTTTCTGGCGGCCCTGGTGGCCAGCGGCCTGCCCACAGACTCCTTCCGGTTTAGCGGGTTTCTGCCATCCAAACGTGGAGAACGTCGCGCTGCTCTCCAGGCAATCAAGTCGTCTGTGCGCACGCAGGTCTTTTACGAGGCGCCGCATCGCGTGCTCGAAGCTCTGTCCGACGTCGTTGAATTGTTGGGAGAGAACCGCCATGTGGTGGTTGCACGCGAGGTGACGAAGATTCACGAAGAATTTCTCCGCGGCCGGGCAGTCGACGTGCTGGAGTCTTTAAAGACCCGCGCTGCCATCAAAGGCGAGATTACGCTGCTGATCGGAAAAGCCGAAGAGGCGGATTCGGCCACCGCGTCTGCCGCATTGAGTGTTCGGCGGAGAATCGAACAGATCATGGCCGAAGAAAAACTCGACGAAAAGGCTGCCCTGAAAAGGGTCGCCAGGGAGCGCCGAATCTCCAAGAGTGAGGCCTATCGCGAGTGGCAGAGGGAGAAGTAACGTGGCCCTTATTTTCCGGCCAATTCTTTTTTTACGGCTTCGCTGACGACCTTTCCATCTACCCGTATGCCGGCGCCTGCAAAGCGGGCCATGACATTCTTCATCACTGAGCCCATATCTTTCATGGTGGGGGAAGCCATCTCCGCGATGACGGCCTTCACGCCTGCCACGATCTCCTCTTCTCCCGCGGCCTTGGGCAAATAGGTTTCGATGAGCGCGATTTCCGCAGCCTCCTTGTCGGCCATCTCTTTTCGGCCTCCTTTTAGGAACTGCTCCACCGACTCCTTGCGCTGCTTGATCAGCGTAGTCAGCACCTGTTGCGCTTCCTTTTCATCGAGCGGCGCCATCTTCTCGATTTCCCGGTTCTTAAGCGCGGTTTTCACCATGCGCAGGCAGGAGAGCCGTTGCTCGTCGCGGGCCTTCATGGCCTGCGTAATGTCTTTCTGAATCTGTTCGATCATGCTCATCCTCCGCATTATAGCCGCAGGCTGGACGCACATCGGGTTGCGATGCCGGTCACATTTCGGAGGGCGAATTGCGAGTACACTAACAGCGAACCTTCATCCGGAGAGACTGCCGTGTTGCGCAAGAATCGTCTTTTTACGCCCGGGCCCACGCCCATTCTGCCGGCCGCTCAGGTGGCAATGGCCTCGTTCAGTCTGCACCACCGCACCGCCGACTTTCGCGCTCTTTTCTCCCGCGTGAACTCCGACCTCAAGGATTTCATCGGCACCAGGAACGATGTCCTCGTATTGGCCTCATCAGGCACTGGGGTGATGGAAGGCGCGGTTTCCAACCTGACGTCGCCAGGTGACAAAGTCCTGGCGCTTACCGCCGGCAAGTTCGGCGAACGCTGGCGGGACCTGGCACAAGCATTCGGTTGCCAGGTGACAGTGGTCAGCGCGCCGTACGGAGAGACGTTCTCACTCGAAGCCGTCCGCGCCAAGCTGAAGCCCGACGTCCGCGCCGTTTACCTTCAGGCAACGGAGAGTTCCACCGGCGTTTGCCACGACGTCCGCGCCATCGCGGACCTGGTGCGGCCCATGGAGGACACCCTCCTGATCGTGGATGCCATTACCGGCCTTGGTACCACCCGCTTCGACGTGGACGGATGGGGCATTGACGTCATCATCGGCGGTTCTCAGAAAGCGTTGATGATTCCTCCCGGGCTTGCCTACTGCGCCATCAGCGAGCGCGCCTGGCGTCGGATGGAATCCTCCCAATCGCCTCGCTACTACTTCGATTTCCGCAAGGAGCGTAAAGCCGCTGCGAAAGGCGAGTCCGCCTTTACCCCCGCAACCTCGCTTTTCGCGGGACTCGGTGCGGCGTTGGATTTCGTCCGTGAGATGGGAAACGGTGACGTTGCCGCTGGGCGTGAAGCCTTGATCGACAGCGCCGAACTTGCCGCCGAGATGACACGGGAAGCATCCGGCGCGTTAGGCTTAAAGCTATTTGCCGCATCTTCCCCGGCTACCGCGCTGACCGCGATCCAAGCTCCTCACGGCCTGGATTCTGGCGCTATCGTGAAGGAGTTCCGTGAATCCTTCGCCGCAGTAATGGCCAACGGGCAGGGCGAAATGAGGGGCAAGTTGTTCCGCATTGCTCACCTGGGTTATTACGACTATCTCGATACCATTGGAATCCTTGCCGCGCTGGAACATGTGATTTCCGCAGTGACGGGGAAGCCGGTTGAATACGGGCGTGCCGTCCGCGCAGCCCAGGAAGTTTACGCCCGGCGCTCGCAGGCCAAAGCGGGTGCAGTCGCCGGCTGACCTGCGAACCAGCGGGCATTCACAATCCGTGCCTGCATCCACCGGCTGTCTTGGTGCTGACGGGGGCTGAACATGAAAATCATAGTGGCAGAGAAAATTTCCCCTTCCGCCATCGAGTTGCTGCATGAGCCACGCTGGACGGTAATCACGCCGGAGCAGATTGACGGCAGGTTGGCAACACAACTTGAAACCGCCGATGCCCTGATCGTCCGCTCCGCCGTGCAGGTAGACGCCGAGCTGCTCCGAAATGCCCGCAGGTTGCGGGTTATCGGAAGGGCAGGGGTAGGCGTTGACAACATTGACCTGGAGCCTGCAACCCGCCAGGGCATCGCGGTCATGAATACCCCCGGGGCCAACGCTGTGGCCGTGGCCGAGCACACCCTTGCCCTGATGTTGGCCATGGCGCGCCACCTGTGCAGGGCCGATGCATCGACGCACGCCGGCAAATGGGAAAAGAAGTCGCTGCAGGGCTCTGAACTGCGTGGCAAGACGCTGGGCATCGTGGGCTTGGGACGGATCGGTCTCGAGGTGGCCCGCCGCGCCGCCGCTTTCGGCATGACCATCGTCGCACATGATCCGTTTGTCTCCGCCGTAGCCGCCAGAGAACAGAGCATCCGGATGGTCACGCTGGAAGATCTCTACGCGGCAGCCGACTATTTGACGCTGCATGTCGGTCTTACACCACAAACTACTGGCATGATCAATGCCGAATCCCTCGCCGGGATGAAGCGGGGAGTTCGTTTGGTGAACTGCGCTCGCGGTGAGCTTGTGGATCAGCCAGCTTTAGTCCAGGCGCTGAAGCAAGGCCGCGTGGCAGCCGCAGCGCTGGATGTTTTCGCCGAGGAACCTCTGAAGAACTCGCCCCTGCAGGCCATGGAAAACGTAATTCTTACTCCACACATCGGAGGCTCGACTTGCGAGGCCCAGGATGCCGTTGGAGTCCAGATTGCCCACCAGGTCAAGGAGTACCTGAAGCATGGGGTCATTCAAAATGCGGTGAATGTTCCGTCGCTCTCGCACGATGAGTATGTCAGGCTGCAGCCCTACGTCGTGTTGGCGGAAAGGCTGGGCGCGTTCCTCGCGCAGGTCAGCGAGAGCGCGCCGCAGGAAATGGTGCTGCGCTACAGCGGGCATATCGCCGACGAGAAGACGGACCTTATCCGCAACGCCGCCATCAAGGGTGTTTTGAACCAGGTCCTGGAGGAAAAGGCGAACCTGGTGAATGCGTCGGCCATTGCATCTTCCTGCGGTCTGCGGGTTCACGAAACGCGCAAGCCCCGCAGTTCGACAGGCGGCGCGGGCAGCGTGCTTTCCATTCTGGTTAAGACTGCAAATGACGAGCATCTGGTCAAGGGTGCTCTTCTGCGTGGCGAGGCGCCCCGGCTGCTGCACGTGGATGGCATCGACGTCGAAGCTCCGCTCGACCGTAATCTTATCTACCTCCGTAACCGCGATGTTCCCGGCGTGATCGGAAGAATCGGCACCATACTCGGCGACCACCACATCAACATTGCGGATTTTTCTCTTGGTCGCAAGAGCGCGGAAGGCAAGGCGCCGCGTGAAGCCATTGCCGTCGTCCACGTGGACGGCAAGGTGCCCGACGCTGTATTGTCAGAGCTGCGAAAAGTGCCTGCCATGCAGCAGGCAAAGTCTGTCAGTCTCATCTGAGGGCCAACCAAGTCAGGCACCGGTGTGCCAGAAATGGGGATTTCCATGGCTTGTCGCCGCGCGATCGTTGCCGCAGTTCTCTTTTTGTGCCTCCCGATGGCCTTCCCGCAAACTGCCGTGCCGCCACTGCCGGCAACCCCTAAGCAACCGGTCGTGGACGAATATCATGGGGTCAAGGTCACAGATGAATATCGCTGGCTCGAAGACGGCGCCAGCCCGCAAGTTGCTGCCTGGACAGAAGCGGAGGATCGGCATGCTCGCGCCGTCCTCGACCAGATTCCATCTCATGACTCCGCGTATCAATTCCTGAAGAAGCTGCACAGCGAACGCTCACCCAGCTACTTCGATCTCGAATCTCGCAATGGCATCGTTTTTGCCATGAACTCGCGGCCCGACAAGCAGCAGGCGCTTCTGGTGACTCTGAATTCGCTCGAGGATCCCGCTTCCGCCCACGTCGTACTCGATCCTGGCCAGCTCGATTCCACGAACTCAACCGCCATTCAGTTCTTTGTCCCATCACCGGACGGCAGCAAAGTGGCTGTTTCCTTGGCGTCAGGTGGAACCGAAGCCGGCACCGTGCGCATCTACGACGTGGCAACCGGACGCGCGCTTCCTGATGTCCTGCCGCGAGTCACGGCGATCGGTGGAGGCAGCGTGGCCTGGAGTGCCGATGGGACGGCTCTTTACTACACGCGCTATCCCCATGAAGGCGAGAAGCCGCCCGCCGACATGAACTTCTACGAGCAGCTTTATTTGCACAAGCTGGGCACACCCGAGAGCTACGACACCTACGTGCTCGGCAAGGATCTTCCGCGAATCGCCGAGATTGTGCTGAGCCAGAGCAAGGACGGCCAGCACCTTTTGGCGACCGTCGAAAATGGGGATGGCGGCCAATACGAGCATTTCCTGCTGGACAAAGGCAAATGGACGCAGATTACTCAATTCGCCGATGAGATCAGCGCCGTTTTCCTTGGCGACGCCGATTTATTTCTGCTTTCTCGTGACCACGCTCCACGCGGCAAGATACTTAAGCTATCGTTATCGGCGCCGCAGTTGAAGGATGCCAAAACACTCATTCCCGAGAGCGAGGCAGTCATCCAGGATTTTCAGTTTTCTCTGTCCGGAGGGCAGCCGAGCTTCCTGACCACCGCTAATCGGCTGTATGTGACTGAGTTGATCGGCGGACCGACCGAGATCCGGATCTTCGATCTCGCGGGACACGACCTCGGAACCGTTCCCGCTGAGCCGGTTTCGACCATAACTCAGATTGTTGCTCTCCAGGGCGACAACATCCTCTTCGGCAATGAAAGCTACCTGGACCCGCATGCCTGGTTTGTGTTCGATGTAGCCACTGGAAAAACTGCAAGTACCGCGTTGAAGGAGACCTCGCCCGTGAGCTTCGCAGATATCGAGGTCTCGCGGGAAACTGCTATCTCGAAGGATGGCACCCGGGTTCCGCTGAATATCCTCCGGCGCAAAGGCACAAAGTTGGACGGCCAGAATCCAGCCATGCTGACCGGCTATGGCGGTTTTGATCTGAGTCAGACGCCTGAGTTCAGTGTCAGCCTCCGCCCCTGGCTGGATGCCGGCGGCGTCTTCGCCTTTGCCAACCTGCGCGGCGGGGCCGAGTTCGGCGAAGATTGGCATAAGAACGGCAGAGGCGTGCACAAGCAAAATGTCTTCGATGACTTCATCGCCTGCGCCGAACACCTCATACAGGCCGGTTACACCAATCCGGCGAAGCTGGGAATCCAGGGCGGAAGCAACGGCGGCCTGCTTATGGGTGCGGTGCTGACTCAGCGTCCTGACTTGTTCCGCGCCGTCGTCTCGGTGGCCGGGCTCTACGACATGCTGCGTTCCGAGACCACGCAGAACGGGCAGTACAACACCACAGAGTACGGGTCCGTGAAGGATCCCGAGCAATTCAAGGCGCTTTATGCCTACTCGCCTTATCACCATGTACGCGATGGGGTGAAGTATCCGGCAATCCTTTTCGTTGTGGGCGCGAACGATCCGCGGGTCGACCCCTGGCATTCACGCAAGATGGTGGCGCGGTTGCAGGCGGCGAATGCCTCGCCGCACCCGATCTTGTTCGTCAGCTTTTCCAACGCCGGCCACGGCGGCATTGGTTCTTCCGCCGATCAGCGGGCAGCCATGGGCGCCTACATGTTCTCCTTCATGTATGACCAGCTTGGCGTCAAGTGGGTAGAACCGGCAATGGCGAAGTAGCTCCTCGCGCTGGCGCGAACCTACATGTGGTAACGTGCCACGACAAGCTGTTTACCGACCCGAAAGGACACAGGATGCTCAGGAAAGCCGGAAGCTCAGCCGCAGCGTTTTCGCTCGGAGCATTGTTCCTGCTAGCGCTCGCGCTATCGCCCATTGCCTCTGCCCAGGAAGGCCACTTCGATGCCAGCGTGAACGCTGCCGCCGTATTCACTATGCAATCCGATGGAAACGGCGTTTCTCAGAGCGCCACGAACGGCGCCAACTTCTTCGGGACGTTTCGCGTGAAACTTCGTGCCAGGCACTCGCTGTTGTTCAACTACGGTCGCGCGAAAGATTCTCAGGTTTACCAGACTGGCTTTGACTTTCACATCCTCAACACCATTTCGGAGTACTCCGGAGCGTACATGTTCAGCCCTTTTCAAAAGGGACGGTTCCAGCCGTTCGTTCTGGCCGGTGCCGGGGCGTTGACGTTCTCTCCCCGAAGCACCTGGATCGTCCTTCCCGATATTAACGGCCTCCCCAACCGGGTTCAGCTCGATCTTGGCGCCGCGAAGCAGACTAAGCCCGCATTCCTCTACGGTGCCGGGCTGGATTATCAGCTCCCGGTGGTTCACCATCTCGCCGTGCGGTTGCAATACCGCGGATTTATCTACAACGCCCCTGACTTCGCGATCGATGCCACCAGCGGCAGTTCTGTCAGCCTCTTCACCGGCGCCAAGGGTCACATGGCAGAGCCCTCGGTCGGCCTGGTCTATCAGTTCTAGCGAATCAGGAAGAAATACCGGTCAGGCGTTTGTCGGCCTGCGGAGTTTACGGCTTTCCGCCAGCAGGGCCATGGAATGCATCAGGTTCTGCAAGGTGACGATTCCCACGAGGCGCTGGTCTTCTACGATAGGAATAATACTGAGGTTGCGCGCTGTCAGCTTGCGAAATGCGGAAGCCAGGGACTCCTTGCGCTGGGCAACTTCAAAAATCCGGTTCATCACCGCCTGCACATAGCCGTTGCCTTCAGCTCGCAAAGCCTGCAGGATCTTCTGCTTCGAAATGACGCCCACCATGTCGCTTCCGCGGATCACGGGGAAATCATCCTGCAGCGAGTGCACGGCTTTTTCCAGCGCGTCTTCGAGGGTGTCCGCCGGAGAGAGCGTCGCAAAGTCCGTTAGCATGATGTCTTCCAGCCGCACCGTTTCGAGCACCGATTGAAACACCGCCGACCGCTCTTCCAGTTGCGCCCCGATGAACAAAAAGAAGCCGATCATGGTCAACCAGATGTTCCACAGCATGCCTACCAGCATGAACACAGTCGCGAACGCCTGCCCGATGGACACCGCCCGCCGTGTCGCGCGCACCGGATCCATACGTCGGCTAAAAAGCGCCCGCAGAATGCGGCCACCATCCATGGGATACGCGGGGAGCAGGTTGAAAACGGCCAGCCATACATTGATCCACACCAGGCTGCGCGGCAGGTTGCTGGAATGCACATAAGGCTGCGTCCAGAGATGAACCTCCGGGGCCACCGCTAACAGAATGCCCCCAGCCGCGAAAGCGATAAAGAGATTAACCAACGGACCGGCCAAGGCGATTCGGATATCGCGCTTCCACGTCAGACCGCCGGCTTCGATCGGTCGCTGCGTCTCGTCAAGCAGGGTAATGCCGCCAATGGGTAAAAGAATGATCGCCTTGGCCGGCACTCCGGCATGCATGCCTACCAGCGCATGTCCCAATTCGTGCAGGACCACGCAAGCGAATACGATGCCGACCAGGGCAAGCCCGCGCGCCGCGCCGTTGGTTCCATGGGATGCCGACTCCGTCAGCCAGACGAAGACGAGCAGGAAAACGAACGTAAGATGAATGCGGAGTTCAACCCCGAAAAGCCGGCCCGCCGGAATCGACCAATTTCTCACTAGCTGTTCGCCCTCTCCACTATTTTATATATTTAGACGCCACATCGTGGTCTGGCGTTGCGGATTGGAGAATCGAAGGTACTCCGCTTGCGCTTCTCCGCCCTGATGGGGATGGAAAACAATGAGAGTCATCGGAGGAAAATATCGCAGCCGCCGTCTCGGCTCTGCTAAGGGCATGGACATTCGGCCTACGTCAGATCGCCTGCGCGAAACACTTTTCGATGTACTCACAGCCGGGAATCCGGGCGCCCTGGAAGGAACCATCTGGCTGGATCTCTACGCTGGAACTGGAGCCGTGGGCATCGAAGCTCTAAGTCGTGGGGCCGCCACCGTCTATTTTGTCGACACCGATTCCGTCGCTATCGAGGTCGTGAAGCGCAATCTGGCCTCGTTGGGGATTTCCGGTGGGGTTCGCATCATAAAGCGGGACGCCGTTCGCGCACTCGAGGATTTGACATCCGAAGGGGTCGCCCCAGATTTTATCTTCCTTGATCCGCCCTACCGCATGGAAGACGTTTATCAGAAGACCTTGCAGGCACTAGCGAAGTCCCATCTGTTGAAGAGCGAAAGCCTGGTAATCGCGGAGCACCAGAAACGCTTTGATCCCGGCGAAGAATTTTCTTCGCTGCGGCGCTCTCGCAAACTGGTCCAGGGTGATGCGGCTTTGAGTTTTTACCGCCCGGCGTGACCGACGGATCTACATCAGGATTTCATCCGTGCGTCGTACGATGGGATGCGACATCTCCTGCAGGTCGTTCTTCACCCGGTTGAGCCCATAGACGCATTGCTCGAAGTGGCTCGACAGGCTGGCGAACAGAGGGGCCACTTTTGTGTATTCGAAGTGCTCGAACTTCGAAACGATGTAGTAGCTCTCCTTGCCGGCTTTCATCCAGTCAACGAAATTCTCCACCCGGTCGCGGCGCAGCCGCAAATGGTTAATGCTCTCAGGAAACATGCCCGTGAAAAACAGTGTGTAGTCGCCGATGTGTTTCCGCACCTGGCGTTCGCGATCGAACGAAGGAGCCGGCCCGAATACCGGGTCCGATTCCACCAGCATCTCGCCCACGTCCTTCAGCCCTCGTCCGGCAACGTTGCGGATCTTGAACAACTGCTCCACCTCGCAGAATTCCGTCAGCAGATGGGCCACATAGTTCACGATCTGCGGATCACGAATGCCAATTTCCTCGGCATAATGCCGGCCGACGAGCTCAACAAAAAGTTGTTGCAAGGGATGCGATTCGGGAATCATTCGGGGCTCACCTCTCTTGTAACCGCGGCCGGGCTTGAAATCTCACCCACATTGCCCCGTTTCTTATCGCAGTTTGCGGGCGAACACAAGTGCCTTATGTGCGCCCGACACCCCACGTTCGTGCTACTTGTTTAGAAAGCGAAACAGTTTGCAGAGTTGTACCAATTCACGGCTGGCACCCGCGCATCGCGACTGCCAATTCCAATGAGTTGCGCTCGTCCCGTTAAAATATCTGTCATCGGAGGGGAAACATGGAACGAAAGAACATCTCGAGCGGGGCGCCCTGGGAGCCGATTGTTGGGTATTCGCGCGCCGTTAAAGTGGGGAACCACGTCTATATCGCGGGGACGACGGCCACGGGTCCCGATGGCAAAATCGTAGGCAGCGGCGATGCTTACGCGCAAGCTGTGCAGACACTGAAGAACATCGAAACGGCACTACAGAAGGCCGGAGCCACATTGAAGGACGTGGTTCGCACCCGCATGTTTGTTACGAACATTACGGACTGGGAAAAAGTGGGCAAAGCACACGGCGAGGTTTTCCGCGACATCCGTCCGGCAGCCACGCTCATGGCAATCAACGCCCTTGTATCTCCCGAAATGCTGGTGGAAATCGAAGCCGAGGCGATGATCACGACTAGTTAAGCCGCGAGTCACGATCGGTCTAGCATTGGTGTTGCGTTCCTTTCCCGCTTCGCATAAGTTAGTGGAATTTAATGACGGCTTGTCCGAGCCTTCAAGTCGGACCGGAGGAAACTTCATGACGAACAGGTTGATGAGCGCTTTTGCCGTGCTGGGTCTGACGCTGGCACTATCGTCTCCCTTGGCGGCGAGCGGGCCGCATCCCGAGATTCAAGACGCGTTGCGGTCTCTCTCGCACGCTCGCGAACATCTTCAGGCCGCTGCCCACGACTTCGGCGGGCATCGGATAGACGCCATCAAGGCCATTGATGAAGCAGATCGCCAGTTGAGAATCTGCCTGCAATACTGATTCTGGATCTCGGTGAGTTCGCTCTGCAGCGTTTTCCGAAAGCGGGAAGCGCTGCTTCTTTTTGCAGTCAAGTCAGTCGAAAGATGTCAAAATCTCAGAGGGCTCCGGTCGTTCCCTGTAGTCCGGGTTCACCGAGGCAAACACGACAATGTTGTGCTCGGCCAGAACATAAGTCGCCGGAATGGGAAGTTCCCAGCTGTCGTCGCCGTTGATATGAGGCAGGTTCACGAAAGCTCGCTGGAAGACCGACTGCTGCTCCGCGTTGACCCGGTAAACCAGTCCAAACTTCCGCGCCACGCGGTTACCGGCATCGCTCAGCAGTGGGAACTGCAATTTATGCTGGTCGTGCATGAAAAACGACTGCTGCACGGTTTGCGGCGAAATGCCGATCAGCGATCCCCCGGCCTGCTCAATCGTCGGAGCAACAAGATTCATGGCCTGAACTTGCCCCACACAAAACGGGCACCATCGTCCACGAAAAAAGCAGACCACGACTCTGCCCTTTGCGATGAGCGCCGTGGAGGAGATCAGCTTGCCATGGTGGTCGGGGAGTTCGAAGTCCGGCGCAGTTGCGCCCACCGCCAGCGCGTATCCCGCTGCGCCCTGAGCCTTGAGTTCCTCAACCGCTCTCGCATGCACCGCTCGGGTCTCGGCGGGAACGTACTTGGAGATGAGTTCCTTGCGCTCTGAAAGAATCTCGCGCAGAGAACGCGCGTCCAGGCCTGGAGCCGATTCCTCGAGTGATCGCCATTTCATGGAAAAGCTCGGACCGCCCGGGCCGCAGTCTTACATGCCCGGCAGTTTCATGCCCGCGAGCTTGCGGCCGAAGC
>Ga0335079_10000519_pt1 | contig 44015 bp, 40 predicted proteins | sample Lox_Sample_33_FD_206719 | JGI IMG/M metagenome (GOLD analysis project Ga0335079, IMG submission 206719) | Soil microbial communities from Loxahatchee National Wildlife Refuge, Florida, United States - Lox_Sample_3.3 | ecosystem: Environmental > Terrestrial > Soil > Wetlands | place: USA...
GCGTAAAATCGTGGATGGGATTGTAGGACGGCGTCGGATTCTCGATCCCGATGTTGTTCTGCAGATAGTCGCCGATGACGTAGTAGTTAAAGTTGCCGACGGTGGCCCCGTATTCCGCGCTCGGCTCCAGCCAGCCGTGGCTGCCGCTATAGATTCCGACCGAGCCGCCCTGCTGGAAGGCGCCGCTCTTGGTCGAGATATCGACAATGCCGGTGGTATAGAGCCCGTATTGCGCCGGCAACGAGCCGGTGATGACGTCGATCGAAGAGGCGAAGCGCGAGCTCAGGCTCTGGCCGAAGAAGCTGATCCCTTCCGGCAGGATCAACCCGTTGATGCGATATTGCACATTGGCGTGATCGTTGCGGAGGTGGATCTGACCGAAGGAGTCCTGGCTGACGGCCGGCGTCTGCAACAAGGTCTGATTGAGCGGTATGTTGTCGCCGCCGGGTTGGGTCGCAATCGCCTGCTGACTCAGGGTATAGACGGTGGCGCCAATGCGCGGCTCGATGTTGGCGCGGGCCTCGGCGAGCTTCTGAGCGGTCACGCTGAGGTCCAGTGCTTGCTTGGCGGCAAGCGTCAAATCACCGGTGCCGGCGCTGTCGTTCACGGTGACCACGACCGTGCCGGTTTCGAAATCCGCTTTCTCGCCGATCAGCGAATAAACACCGGGTGTCGCACCGGAAAGGGAATACCGGCCGTCTGTTCCTGTCGTCCCGCGCGCGACGACCGTTCCATCCGGCAATTCCAATCGTATCTGGACGTCCCCGAGCGGGCGACCCAGCGCATCCTTGACCTGCCCGCTCACGACCGCCGATTGGGCCGCGCGCGCGATCGGGTTTCCGAGCGTCCATAGCATCAGCATCAGCGCCGCAACGACCAGGGGCGTCGATGGCAAGCCACGATGCGGCCACAGCGGCCGATTCGAATGTTCTCCGGGACCTTGGCTCATCTCCGCGCCGATTGTTATATTATAACGTTACATGATGTTATAGCGTTGCAATCAATCCACCGCAAGTTGTTGAATGGGGTCGGTGTGGCGCATCACCCAGAGCTCCCGCTCCCTGCGCATTGAGCGACTGGCGGATTCTAAGGTACGATTGCGCGGCTCAGTGCGGCGGTCCGTCTCGTCGAGGAAGATCCTTGTCCGATAGCTCCGCGGATCCGGCTGCGAGGTTCCTCCAGCTCAGTCACTTCCGCTCCGCGCGGCGCGCCTGGCGCATTACCTCGATCGCGAGCAGTGCGTGCCTGCTCGGCGGCGTGATTGCGGCCGTGGCGGCTGTCATCCTGACCTCGCTCGCGGACGCGGCTAACGCGGTCGGTTTGCTCGGCCTCTGCAGCGGCTCACTGCTGCTGGCCGCCTGCGGATTGCTGTCGATTGCCGCGATCAGCCGCGCTCGCCTTTTGGTGTTGCTGGTCGAACACGGGAGCTTGGAGGCGCAACACGCGCCCGCCGCGGAGAGCGACGCCGAATCCGCTCCGCCGTCCCCCGATCGCGCCGAGATGGCAGAGGTGCTGGCGCGCGCGGTGCATCGGTTGGAACGATCGGCCGGATGGCATCAGCGGCTGCGCGTGGGCTCGTTGGCTGTGCTGGCACTCGCGGCGCTGGTTTGCTTCTGGCCGCGACCGGGAACCGGTGCAACCGGCAACACCGACTTCGTCCTGGCGGGTATCGCAATCGTCGCGGCTTTTCCCATGCTGGTGCTGGAACGCTGGTTTGCAAGCTTGTCCGAAGCGGAACTTCCGGAAGCGCTGGCGCTCGAGCGGCTCATGTGTGCGACGCTGCTGGGGCTGTTCGGCGGCGCAGCCGCGACCATCGCCGTCGGCATCGGCTTCGAGTGGGCAATCTGGATCGAACGCGCGATCGCGCTGGTCCTGTCGGTGGTGGCACTCGAATTGTTGGCACGTGCCGTCGCGCCGGTGTTCTTGCCGCCGCCTCGCGTTGAGGAAACCCTCGGCATCGCCGACAGCGCTGTCATGGGCGTGATCCTCGCCTCCCTAACTTCGCGCCGACGGGTCGGGGCCACGCTCCGTGACCGCTTTGGGTTCGACCTGTCCCGCAGTTGGGCGCTTCGCTTCATGCGCCAGGCCTTTCCGTTTGTCGCATTCGCCATGTTGCTGGCGGCCTGGGGCTCGAGCGGCCTCACGGCGCTCGGGCTGGACGAGCGCGGCATTTACGAACGCCTAGGCGTTCCCGTCGAAGTGCTGAAGCCGGGGCTGCATTTGCGGCTGCCGTGGCCGCTGGGCATCGTGCGGCGGGTCGAATACGGCGCGATCCATCAACTGTCGGTGGGATATTCGGCCGAAACAGCGGCCGACACCGGACGGTCCTTGCTGCCGACGGCGGCGGTCCAGGGACCCGACACCGCGCATGCCGAGGACCCGGCGCCAGAGGGCGCCGATCGGCTCTGGGACCAGGCGCATCCGGCGGAAGCATCGTTTCTGATCGCGAGCGAAAGCGGGGGCCGGCAGAGTTTCCAACTCGTCGATATCGACCTGCGAATCATCTATCGCCTGCGCCTCGGAGACGACGGGGCGATGGCGGCGGCCTACCGGATCGAGGCGCCCGACGCGATGGTGCGCAGCGCCGCCGGACGGCTGCTGGCGCGATACTTCGCCGACCGCACGCTCTTGGGTGTGCTGGGCGCGAGCCGCGAGGAAATGACCGCGGAGATCAAGAGCGGACTGCAATCGGAGCTCGACCGCCTCTCGCGCGGGATCGAGGTGCTGGCGATCGTGATCGATGCGATCCACCCGCCGCCGGGCGCCGCCGATTCCTTCCATAATGTGCAGGCCGCCGAGATCACCGCGCAGACCGGCATCGCCACGGAGCGCGGCCGAGCCGCGCAGAACCTCAATATCGCGCGGCAAGAATCGAACCGCATCGAGGACGACGCGCTGGCGCGCGCGGTCGAGACGGTGAATGCCGCCGACATCGCCGAGCAACGCTTCAGCGCCGATCACACCGCGCACGCGAAAACCGGAAAAGCGTTTCTGCTGGAGCGCTGGCTCGGCGGCTTGAGCCGGGCGCTCTCCAAGGCGCAGCTCGTCATCGTCGATCATCGCCTGGATAACGCGGGCGCACCGACCATCGATTTGCGCAATCCGTCGCTTTACATCGAACCCACGCCTTGACCCCCGGGTATTGATCCCATGGCACACATTCATGACCACCGACACGATCATGCGAACGTCTCCGGCGATCGCATGCCGCCATTCGCGCGTCCCTTGCGCTATGTCGTGGCGGCGCTGATCCTCGCGGCCGCCGTACTTGCCGCCTGCTTCGTACTGATCGATGCCGGCGAAGCGGTGGTGGTGACCCGGTTCGGCGAGCCGGTTCGAGTGTTGACCGAGCCCGGCCTCGCCTGGAAGGCGCCGGCGCCGATCGAAAGCACGACCAATGTCGACCTTCGCCTCAGGACAACCTCGAGCGGACTCCACGACGTCGGCACCAAGGACGGTCTCAGAATATTGGTACAGGCATATGTCGCATGGCAGGTGCCGGACGATGCCGAGCATGTCCTCCGCTTCCTGCGCGCGGTGCGCAATCAACCGGACGAGGCCGCACGCCAACTACGAAGCCTCATCGGCTCTTCCCTGGAGATCACGACCAGCAGCTTCGATCTTTCGGACCTCATCAACACCGATCCAAAAAGCGTGCAACTTGCGGCATTCGAGTCCCGTCTCAAGACGCAATTGCAGCAGCAAATGCTCGATGTCTACGGCATCTCGGTGCAACAGGTCGGCATCGAGCGGCTGACGCTGCCGGCAGCGGCGCTCGCCGCCACGGTGGCGCGCATGAAGGCCGAGCGTGAAACTGTCGCGGCAGAGCGGGTCGCCGAGGGGCAACGGATTGCCGCCGAGATTCGCTCCAACGCCGACCGCGACGCGCGCATCCTCGAATCCAAGGCGAGCGTGGAGGCGGCCACCATCGAGGCGAAGTCGCGGTTGGAGGCGGCGGAAATCTACGGCCGCGCCTACGCCAACGACCCGCAGCTCTATACGCTGGTACGTTCGCTCGATACGCTCGACAGCATCGTCAATCAAAGCACGCGGCTGATCCTCCGAACCGACGCGCAGCCCTTCAAGGTGTTCGTGGAAGGGCCGACGGAGGGCGTGGGCGGCGAACCCATGAAGCCTCAGAGCACGCCGCAATGACCGAAGGCGCGGACAGCCGGCACCCCGGCACTGAAGGGCCGGTCGCGCAATCCGCGCGCATCGGCTTCATCCTGCTGTTCCTGGCGGTGGGCTTGTTGGCGCTCGCCTGGGCCTTCTCCAACGTGCGCCGCATTCCCGCCGACGGCCGTGCAGAGATCTACCGCCTCGGCGCCTTCAGCCGCGAACGGGGTCCGGGCCTCATGCTGGCGTGGCCGCGTCCGATCGAGCGTGTGGTGATGCTTCCGGCCGCGGACCGCCAGATCGAGTTCCGCATGGACGACTTCAGCGCCGCGACGGCGCCGAGGGAGCGGCCGAGCATGCCGGCCGTCAAAGCCGATGCACGCATTCCCAGCGACTTCCTCGCAAGCCAGCTGGCCGCCCCGACGAGCCCGGGCGAGAGCGCCGCGCCGACGGAGCCCAGTGAGCCCGATGCGGCAGCACCAAAGCTCGCGCCCGGCCAGTCCGCCCCGGCGATCGGCGGAAGCAGCGTGCTTTATACCGGCCGCGATGCCGATGCGCGGCGCAACGCGGGATTTTTGCTGACCGGAGACGCCGGTATCGTGCATTTCGAGGCGACGCTTTTTTATCGGATAGCCGATGGACCGCGTTACGTGCAGTCGGCCGATCATGTGCGGCCGGCGCTCCAGCGCATTTTTGCCAGTGCCGCGGTCGCAGTCAGCGCCAGTCGCGAGTTGGACGGCATCCTGGTGGCGCGCCCCGAGCGGGACACCACGGCCGAAAGCGCGGAAGTCGCGACCCAGCGGGAGCAGCTACGCGGCGCGCTCGTCGAAGCGGTCAATCGGCGCCTTGCGGCGCTTGAGACCGAGGGCGCGGGGCTCGGTATCGTCGTGACCCGCGTCGATCTCACGGCATCCCTTCCGACGAGCGCCAAGGCCGCTTTCGACAAGGTGTTGGACGCCGCGCAAACCGCCGAGCAGGCGGTGGCCGACGCGCGCACCTTCGCCGCCAAGACCGCGCAAATCGCGGCTCAAACCCGCGACAAGACGCTCGCCAGCGCCACCGCCGCGGCCGCCGATCGAGTGAACCAGGCCAAAGTAAAGACCGCCGCCATCGCGGCGCTTTCGAGCGCTCCGGAAAGCAACCGGCCGGCGTTGCTCGACCGCATCTACCGCGACCACATGGCGGCTCTGCTTGCCGCTGCCGGCAGCGTTACCGTTGTCGATCCACGCGAAGGCGCGCATCTTCTGGTGCCGGGACCGAACAAATGACGATTGCCGCGGCGGAACGCATTGCCGAGGTAGTGCCCGTTCCGGCGTTGCTGAGCGGGCTGGAGCGCCGCTCGCTGGCGCTCCGCCTCACGCTTGCCATGGCCGCCGCGGGGCTGCTGGTGATCGCGCTCGCGATCGATCTGACGTTTCCGGCGCAGCGCGATGTCGCGAACCTTTTGGCGGGCATCGCCGCGGCGCTTTTTGCGGGCCCTGCGTTCGCCGCGGCGTGGCAGAGCCTGCGCCACCCGGACCTTCACGGCATCACCGACCAGCTCATTGCGCTCGCGCTGATTGCAGCCTGGGCAACCGGCGATCTCGTCACCGCCGCGCTGCTGCCCATGGCGATGACGATCGGACACATATTGGAGGAGCGGAGCCTGCTCGGTTCGCAAGAAGCCATCGAGGCATTGGGCCGACTCAGTCGGGCGACCGCGCGGCGCCTGAACTCGGACGAGAGCACCGAAGACGTGGCCGCCGAGGCATTGCGCGTCGGTGATCGCATCTTGCTCAGCGCCGGCGACCGGAATCCCGCCGATGGCATTGTTCGGCACGGCCGTGCCGCGCTCGATACCGCGCCGATCACCGGGGAATCGGTACCGGTCGAGGTCGCCGAAGGCGATGCGGTGTTCGCCGGCTCAATCGACCTCGACGGGCATCTCGTGGTGGAGGTCACCAACACCGGCAGCGCAACGACGCTCGGCAAGGTAATAGCCCTGATGCAAAGCGCGGAGCGGGCAAAGCCGGCCCTGGTGCGCCTTCTCGACCGCTATGCCGGCCGTTATACGCTGCTGGTGCTGCTGCTTGCGGCTGGAACTTGGTTCGTCAGCAACGACAGCGCGGCCATGCTCGCGGTTTTGGTGGCGTCGTGCCCTTGCGCTCTCGTGCTGGCGGCGCCGGCCACCGCGATCGCAGCGATCACGGTCGCGAGCCGGCACGGTATCCTCATCAAGGGTTCCGCGTTTCTGGAAGAGCTTGCCAACGTCAATTCGGTGATCCTCGACAAGACGGGCACCGTCACCTTGGGCGAGCTTCGCATCGTCGCGGTGACACCGGCTGCCGGCATCAGCGACCGCGAATTGTTGCGCTTGGCGGGGAGTCTCGGAGCCGCGAGCCATCATCCCGTGAGCCGCGCGCTGGCCGCGGCATCGCCACCGGCGGAGCGGCTCGCGATCGAGAACGTCCGCGAGACGCCCGGGCGGGGCATCGTCGCGCGCTGCGGCGGCGAACGCGTCGCGGTTGGGCGCGCGGAGTTTCTGAGCGAGCTGGGCGTGGCGCTGCCGTCTGTGCCGCCGCATGACGGACCGCTCGCGGGAGCCGTGCGCGGTGGCCGGTTTCTCGGATGGCTCCTGCTGGGCGACGAGCCGCGCCAGGAAGCGCGGCAAGCGCTCGCCGATTTGCGCAGACTGGGTTTGCAGCGGCAAATTCTGATGACCGGCGACCGACGCGCCGTGGCCGAACGAATTGCCGCGCAATTGCAGATTTCGGATGTGGTGGCGCAAGCGCTGCCGGACGAGAAAATGCAGCGCGTTATCGCCGAGATCGCCGCGGGATATCGGCCGATGGTGGTGGGCGATGGCATCAACGATTCGCTGGCGCTCAAAGCCGGCGCCATCGGCATCGCGATGGGCGCGCAAGGGACCGATGTGGCCCTCGCCTCGGCCGATCTCGTGCTGATGAGCAGCGATCTGCGGCGCCTCGGCACATGCATCCGTTTGAGCCGCGCCTGCCGGCGAACCATCGCCGTCAACGTGGGGATGGGCCTCGGCTGGACCCTCGTGATCGTGGGCTGCGCTGCCGCCGGTTTGCTCGGCGCGAGCGGTGCACTGGTGGCGGCCGTTCTGCATAATCTGAGCACGCTCGCGGTGATCGGAAATGCCGGACGCCTGCTGCGCTTCGACGAAACCCGCCTGACATGAGCAGAGGTATGTGGCTTTGCCGGACCAGTGCCTTGTGAGTTAGTCTTTTCGAGCAACAACCTCGCGCCCTCCACGGGAGCAGCAGCATGGATGACGCCACCCTCGAAATACTGGCCCGCTCCGCCGGTCTCGATCGCGCTTTCGCCGACTTCCGCGACGACCTCAAGGCCGCGGCCGAGCAGGTCGAGAAGCAGCGTCGCACGCTCGCCAAGCCGCTGGGCCCCGCGGACGAGCCATGGCCGCCCATGCGGGTCGAAAAGAACCCATGACCGACTTGCATTGGCTTAGTGCCGGCGACGCCGCCCAGGCCATTCGCGACCGTCGACTCTCACCGGTCGAGCTGGTGCGTGCGTTGCTCGGTCGGATCGATCGGCTCGACCCGCGGCTCAACGCCTTCATCCGCTTGGACGCCGAGCGGGCGCTCGATGCGGCGCGAGAAGCCGAGCGCGAGATAATGAGCGGCCGGGTGCGCGGCCCGCTGCACGGCATCCCGATCGGCATCAAGGACATCATCGACGTCGCCGGGCTGCCGACGACCTGTCATTCCAAGATCCTTCTGGGCAACGTCGCCAAGGACGACGCCTTCGTGGTGGCGCGGCTGCGCGATGCCGGCGCGGTCATTCTGGGGAAGCTTTCGACCCATGAATTCGCGACGGGCGGCCCATGTTTCGATCTGCCGTTCCCGCCCGCGCGCAACCCCTGGAACCGGGAGCACCATCCCGGCGGTTCGTCATCGGGGTCGGGCGCCGGGGTTGCCGCGGGACTATTCCCGCTGGCGCTCGGGACCGACACCGGCGGGTCGGTGCGCAACCCCGCGAGCTGCTGTGGCATTGTCGGCCTCAAGGCAACCTACGGCATGGTCTCGCGCCGCGGCGTCTTTCCGCTCGCCTTCTCACTGGACCACGTGGGTCCCCTCGCGCGCACGGTCGCGGATGGGGCGCTGCTGTTGGACGCGATCGCAGGACACGATCCCGCCGATCCCGGCAGCCGGATCGGACCCTCGGGCTCGACCGCGAGCAAGATCGGCGCGGGAGTGCGCGGTTTGCGCATCGGCTATGTCCGTCATTTCCACGAGAAAGACATGCCGGCCGATCCGGAAATGGCGGCGGCGCTCGACGAAGCCGCGCGCGTGCTTGCGGCGGAGGGAGCGGAAGTGCGCACCGTCGACCTCCCGGACCTGAATGTCTTTTTCGCGGTCAATCGGGTGTTGCTGCAGTCGGAGGCATGGGCGGTGCACGCGAAGTGGCTGCGCGAGCGGCCCGGCGACTATGCGAAACTGACCCGTCGGCGCCTGCTCCCTGGAGCGTTCCTTGGCGCAGGCGAGTATGTGGACGCGATGCGTCTGCGGCACCAGTTGATCTCGGCGGTGGAAGACGCTTTCCGCGAGGTGGACGTGCTGCTCACCGCGAGCGGAATGGATCCACCTTGCCGAATCGACGATCCCGAAGCCGTCGCGCGAACCTATTCGCGTCAGGCGCGCACGCCGTTCAATGTCACGGGCCATCCCGCGCTCGCGATGATGGCGGGCCAGAACGCGCATGGATTGCCGCTCGCGCTGCAGTTCGCCGGGCGGTACTGGGATGAAGCGACCCTGCTTCGCGTCGCCGCCGGCTACGAACGAGCGACGCGCTGGCATGACCTGCATCCTAACCCGGAGGACATCGCATGAGCGTGGCAGTCGCAACCACCGCCGAGCTGGGGCAACAGGAGAAGATTCCGATTCTGGACCTGGGGCCCTATCGAGCGGGCGAAGCGGGGGCGCGGCAGAGACTCGGCAGAGAGTTGCGCCACGCCTTGGAACAGATTGGGTTTTATTTCGTGCGCAACCACGGGGTCCCGCGCCGGTCGGTCGACGCCGTATTCGCCGCCGCGTCGCAATTCCATGCGCTTCCGATCGACGAGAAAATGCGGCTCAAGATCGACCGGCACAATATCGGCTATCTGGCGATGCGCGCGGCCACCACGCGGCACTCGAAACTCAATGCCGGCAACAAGCCGAACTTGAACGAAGCATTTTTTGTCAAACGCGACGTGTCGCCGGATCATCCCGACGTCGTCGCCGGCAAGCGCTTCCGTGGCGCCAACCAATGGCCGGAGGGTCTTCCAGGTTTCCGCGACGCCGTGGTTGCCTATTGCGATGCGATGGAGCAGCTCGCCTTGTCACTGCTTCCGCTCTATGCCGAAGCGCTGGAGCTCGCGCCTGATTTCTTCGCGGCACCCTTTCGCGATCCGCAATATACGCTCCGCATGTCCCACTATCCGCCGCAGCCCGTTGTCGAGGAGAACGAATTCGGGCTGGCGCCGCACACGGATACCAGCTTCATGACCTTGCTGGCGCAGAACGAGGTCCCGGGACTTGCGATCCGCACGCAATCCGGCCGCTGGATCGACGCGCCCGCGCTTGCGGATACTTTCCTCGTCAATGGCGGCGACATGCTCAGGCGCTGGACCAACGACCGTTTTCTCGCTACGCCTCACCGCGTCATCAACCGCTCGGGCCGCGAACGTTACGCGATCCCCTTCTTCTTCGACTGCCAGATCGACTATCCGATGTCCTGCCTGCCGAGCTGCGTTAGACCGGGCGAGGCCCCGCGCTATCCGGCCACGACCTATATGGACTACATGATCTGGTTCCAGCGGCAGAACTATGACCACGCGCGGGCCCGCGAAGGAGCGAGCGCCGATATATTTGACGGCCCGCATCCCTAAGCCTCTGTTGCAAGGTAACCGCGCCTCGCCCGCGGGAGTTGCTCCCCAACGGCCGCCGTGGTACGGGGATAGGCGGGCAAGTACGGTTGCACATCAGGGGCCTGCCGGTTTTGGACACGACGACAGAGTCAATGCGGCATCAGCACCCGCTTGGCGGGATCGCGCCCGAATATCGGGCAAGCCCATGGTCGATTTCTCGGGGCAAGCGTCTCCTCGATTTGATCGGCGCCATTCTGCTGTTGGTCCTGGCCGCGCCTGTAATGGCTTTGCTGGCCCTCAGCGTGAGGCTTTCCTCTCCTGGACCGGCGCTGTTCCGGCAACGGCGTCCCGGGCGGGATGGCATGGAATTCGACATACTGAAGTATCGCACGATGGTCGAGGACGCGACGGCAAGCGGTCCCGCGATGACGCTTGCTGCCGATCCGCGCATAACGCCCCTTGGCCGTTTCATGCGCCGTTGGAAGCTCGATGAATTGCCGCAGCTCTTCAACGTGCTCCGGGGCGAGATGAGCCTGGTCGGCCCGCGGCCGCTGCCGCTGGCTCACTGGCAGCTTTTTTATGCCCGTTCGGATGCGCGCTCCACCCTATCCGTGCGGCCCGGCATAACGGGTGCCGCAACCCTGCAATTTCTCAACGAGGAAAAGTTGTTGGCGTCCTTGCCGATGGAGCGCTTATCGGAAATTTATCGCGACGGCATCATGCCGATGAAATTTTCGGTGGACGGCGAGTACCTGGCCCGGGCTACGTTCGCCAGCGACTTGCGGCTGCTGCTGACCACGGCACTGTGCATCTTCCGCCAGGCACCTCAGGTCCCCAACGTGCATATCCGTCAAAGCTTGCTTGAACGTGGGACCGCGACGCCGCCGCGTGAACCGGAGGCAACGTTCCGGGACGTCAATCGGAGGCAAGACGTCCCGGAAGCGGGAGCAACGTCTGGTACTCGATAATATCGCGTAGCGTTTCGTCGAGTTGCCTGTGCGGCCGGTAACCCAAGAGCCGGTGCAGCTTTTCGAGATCCGGAACGCGACGCATCATATCGTCGAATCCCTGCTTGTAGGCGACCTCATAGGGTATCAAGGCGATCGGCGAGCACGAACCCGTCAAGGTGCGTATCTTATGGGCCAGATCGAGGATGGCGATCTCCTCGATCGAGCCGAGGTTGAATACCTCTCCGTTCGCATCCGGGTGTTCCGCGAGCGCGATCAGTGTTTCAACGGCATCGCTGACGTGGATGAAACAGCGGGTCTGACTACCGTTGCCGAACACCGTCATTTCGCGTCCACTCAAGGCCTGGCGGATCAAGTTCGGCACTACCATGCCGTAGCGCCCGGTTTGCCGTGGCCCCACGACATTAAAGAGACGCACCACCACGGTCCGGATACCACGTTCGCGGAAGACGGCCATGGCGCGAAATTCATCCAGCAACTTCGAGCAAGCGTAGCTCCAGCGCCCGATATCCGGAGGCCCGAGTATAAGATCGTCGTCCTCTCGGAACGGAACCCTGGCGCGCTTGCCGTAAACCTCCGAGGTCGAAGCGATCAGCACCCGCTTCCCGAATGACGTCGCCAGGTCGAGAACAACTTCGCCGCCTTGAACATTCGTTTCAATCGCCTGAGTGGGGCTGTCGACGACGAGCTGCACACCCACGGCGGCGGCCAAGTGGTAAACAAGGTCGGCATCGCGAATCAGTTCGGCCATGACCTTCCGGTTCAATACGGTGTCCCGCACGAACGTGAATCGAGGCGAGGATTGGAGCCCGCTTAGGTTTTGCGAAGACCCCGTCGAAAGATTGTCGACCACCACGACATGTTCGCCACGCGCGATGAGGCGCTCAGCCAGATGCGAGCCAATAAAGCCGGCGCCGCCCGTGATCAGGATCATCGGCTCCCCTTTCTTGAGGGGAATGTGCCGCAAACTATCCGAAAGGGCCACCCTTATTTAGAGAGTCACACAAATAGATCACCCGACACACACCATATTGTATTGCTTCGAGAGACCATTTAGGAGTCAGAGTGGTTTGGCTCGCTCAATTGCACGGGGTAGTCTTGGCTTCCGCAGTCGATATCGGCCGAAACGCCTCGGGCGAGGCGAGGCGCCGGCCGCGCGCGATCCTCCGTCCAGCTTTCTCAAGGGCGCAGTTCGACTACCGCGCTCTTTGGAGTTATCGAGAACTATTCGAGGTTCTCGTATGGCGGCTGATTATCGTGCGCTACAAGGAAACCACGATCGGCATCGCTTGGGCGGTGCTGCAACCGATCGGGTTGATGCTGGTCCTGGTAATATTTTTCGGCGTGTTCACGCGCGTTCCCTCCAACGGCGTCCCGTATCCGCTGTTCGTCTATCCGGGACTCCTGATTTGGCAATTCTGCAGCCAGTCCTTCAATCAGGGCAGCATGGCGATCGTGAACAATGGCCAACTGGTGACGAGGGTCTATTTCCCGCGCGGCCTGCTGCCGGCGGCGGTGGTGAGTGCGAGCCTGGTCGATTTGCTATTGGCGTTTCCGGCGCTGCTGGCGTTGATGCTGTACTACGGCGTCTCGCCCAGCGCGGGGGTGCTGGTCTTCCTGCCAATGCTGGTCGTGACCGTGCTGCTGTCGCTGGGCGTCGCGCTCTTGTTCTCGGGTCTCAACGTCTTCTATCGCGACGTCGTCTACGTTTTGCCCTTCCTAACGCAAATTTGGATGTTTTCGAGCCCGGTCATCTATCCGCTATCGATGGTGCCCGAGCGTTGGCAATTTCTGTATGCGCTTAATCCCCTTGTTGCCGTGATAGAAACGGCGCGATGGGGATTCGCGGGCGGACCGCCCGTCCGAATCGCGCATCTGGTTATCGCCGTCGCTGTCTCTCTCGCTGTGCTTGGCGCGGGCGTGCGCTATTTTCACCGCCGCGAGGCGATTTTTTCCGACATCATTTGAATGTGACGCGGCGCGGGTAAATGGCTCACATCATAATTTCCGTCAGCGGGCTCGGAAAGCGCTACGCCGTGAATCAAATCCATTATCGCGGCAGCCTATCGCGGCGCTTAAATCAAACGGTGGGACGCCTCTGGGCTCGCCGCGACATCGATCCCACCAGTGCCGTGGTTCAGGAAATCTGGGCGCTGCGGGACATTTCCTTCGACGTTAAGCAGGGCGAGGTGGTCGGTGTCATCGGTCGGAATGGATCGGGCAAGAGCACGCTGATGAAAATTCTCGCGCGGATCACGCCGCCGAGCGAGGGGACGGGGGAGATTTTCGGCCGCGTGGGAGCGCTGCTGGAAGTCGGCACCGGCTTCCATCCCGATCTGACGGGGCGTGAAAACATCTTCATGAGCGGCGCCATCCTCGGCATGCCCAGGCGCGAAACCGAGCGGCATTTCGACGAGATCGTCGGATTCTCGGAAATCGGCACGCTCATCGACACGCCCGTGCGGCACTATTCGAGCGGCATGTTCATGCGCCTCGCCTTCTCGGTAGCCGCCCATCTCGACGCCGAGATCATGCTCGTCGATGAAGTACTGGCGGTGGGCGACGGTGCCTTTCAAGCCAAGTGCCTCAACAAAATCCGTGAGACCGTGCGTAGCGGCCGAACGGTGCTGTTCATCAGCCACGACATGCGTGCGATCCAGGACCTTTGCCACTGGTGCATTTGGCTCGACCGCGGAGAGGTACGTTTCATCGGCCCTCCCTCCGCCTGCATCGCCGCCTACGAGGCGTCGTTCGCCAAAGGCGCCGCGGCCCACCCGACCCAAAGCCAACCCACGCCGGTACCTGACTCCGCCGAACCGCCGATGTAGCATGAGTGATGCTCGGTCCCGTAGAAGGATCGATTCCCGGAGGAGGACGTCATGCCCGCGCAGCCGCTGACCCGCCGTGCCTTGATCGCCGCCGCCGTGTCTTCACCCTTGGGAGTGCGCGGCCTTTCGGCGCGCGCGGAGGAGAACACCCGCCTGCGCATGTTCTGGTGGGGCTCAAAGGAGCGCGCTGAGCGCACCGAGAAGACCAACCGCCTCTTCGAGCAGAGAAACCCAGGAACCACCATCGCGGGCGAGACCTTGGGATGGGGCGACTACTGGCCCCGGGTTGCAACCCAAGTCGCCGGACACAACATCGCCGACGTGCTGCAGATGGATTATCGCTATATCTTCGAATACGCGCGGCGCGGCGCGCTGCTGCCGCTCGACGAATTTACTTCCGGCACTCTCAATCTCAATGATTTCGCGGCATCCGCGGTCGACAGCGGAAAGGTCGACGGCAAAATTTACGGCGTGAGCCTAGGGCTCAATTCCGCCAGCCTGATCTACGACCAGGCACTGATCCGATCGCTGGGGCTCAAAGACCCTGCTTGGGACATCACCTGGTCCGGCATCGGCGATCTCGCGGTCGAAATCGCCAAGACGGCGAAACGCGAGGGTTATTTCGGGATCCAGGATGCCGGACGCTACGAGCCCGCGCTTGAAGTCTTTCTGCGTCAGCGGGGAAAGGCGCTCTACACGGCGGAAGGCAAGCTCGGCTTCGATGAAAAGGACATGGCGGAGTGGTTCGCCTTCTGGGACGATCTGCGCAAGCGCGGCGGGGCCGCCGCGCCCGAAGTGCAAGCGCTTGACATGAGCGAGATCGACAGCAGCCTCCTGACCCAAGGCAAGGCCGCGATCGTCTTCAACAACTCCAATCAGCTCGTGGGATTCCAGGCTCTCAACAAGAGCAAGCTCGGCCTCTCCATGTATCCAAGCGGCGGCTCCGGCGCAAAGCCCGGGCAGTATCTAAAGCCCTCAATGTTCTGGAGCGTCTCAGCGCACACGAAGGAGCCGAAGGCCGCGGCCAAGGTCGTCGACTTCTACGTCAACGACAAGGACGCAAATCTCATTCTTGGCGTTGAGCGCGGCATTCCGGCCTCGGCGCCCATGCGTGCCGCGGTGACGCCAATCCTCGATGAGCTAGGTCGCGCACAAGCCGATTTTATCTCCTTCATCACCGACAAGGTGGGATCGCTGCCGCCGCCGCCGCCGGCCGGAGCGGGCGAAGTGCAGATGGTACTGCGTCGGGTGAATGAGCAAATCGGCTTCGGCAAGCTGACGGTGAGCGACGGCGCCAGGCAGTTCGTCTCGGAAGCCAAGGGCATTCTAGCGCGCGGCTGAGGGCATGGCCCTCGCGTATTCGGACGGGCGGGCGGGCGCGGCCGGGCGACCTCGGAAAAACAGACTGCGAGCCGAGATCGCGGGCCACGCGTTCCTTATGCCGTGGCTGCTTGGTTTTCTCGGTTTGACCCTGGGCCCGGCGCTGGCCTCATTCTATCTCTCGTTCACCGATTTCGACCTGGTGCGCGACCCCCGCTGGATCGGCGCCGCCAACTACGTGCGGATCGCGACTGCCGATCCCAAGTTCCCGGCTTCTCTCGGCGTCACTTTCACCTACGTCGGTTTGGCGGTGCCGCTCAAGCTCGCCTTCGCGTTAAGCGTCGCACTGGTGCTCAACAAGGGCATTCGCGGCCTGCCGATCTACCGCGCCCTCTTCTATCTGCCGTCGCTGCTCGGCGCGAGCGTCGCGATCGCGGTGCTGTGGCGTCAGCTCTTCGCAGGCGACGGGCTCGTCAATCACCTGCTGCTGCCGTTCGGAATTCACGGGCCGAGCTGGATTTCCAATCCCGATTATTCGCTCTACACGCTGGTCGTGCTCAGCGTCTGGCAGTTCGGCTCGCCGATGATCATTTTCCTCGCGGGGTTGCGGCAAATTCCGCGCGAGGTCTACGAGGCTGCGGCGATCGATGGCGCCACACCCTGGCATCAATTCTGGCGCATTACCCTGCCGCTGCTGACGCCGGTCATGTTCTTCAATGCGGTCGTGCAGACGATCGAAGCCTTCAAGGCCTTTACACCCGCCTTCATCATCAGCGCCGGCACCGGAGGCCCGATCGATTCGACTCTGTTCTACACGCTTTACCTCTATCAGGAGGCCTTCAATTATTTCCGGATGGGGTACGCCGCGGCACTCGCTTGGGTGTTGGTCTGCATCATCGCTTTCTTTACGGCCATCTCGTTTCGAACCTCGCGCTATTGGGTGCACTATGGCGAGTGACCCTGCAAGTTCGGAAACGCGTGGAACCCGGGGGCTTTCCTATCACGCCGCGCTTTGCATCGCTTCGATCGCGATGCTCTATCCGCTGCTGTGGATGCTCGCGAGTTCGTTCAGGCCCGAGAGCGAGATTTTCGGCAGCGCGTCGCTTTGGCCCTCGAGTTTCAGCGTCGATTCCTACCGCCGCGGCTGGAGCGGGCTGCAGGTGGGATTCGGGCGCTTCTTCCTGAACTCGCTGATCGTCTCGCTCTCCTCGGTGGTTGGCAACCTGCTCTCCTGCTCGCTCGCGGCCTATGCGGTGGCGCGGCTCGACTTCCGCGGCCGCCGGCTCTGGTTTGCGCTGATGCTGGGTACGCTGATGCTGCCCTACCACGTGACGCTCATCCCGCAATACATCCTGTTTCTGGGCCTTGGCTGGATCGACACCTTCCTGCCCCTGGTGGTGCCGAAATTCCTGGCCGTGGACGCGTTTTTCATCTTTCTGCTTGTGCAGTTCTTCCGCGCCATCCCGCGCGAGCTGGACGACGCCGCCAAGATCGACGGCTGCGGCCCCTGGGGCATCTATTGGAAGATCATGCTGCCGCTCTCGCTCCCAGCGATGGCGACTGCCGGGGTCTTCACGTTCATTTTCACCTGGGACGATTTCTTCGGGCCTCTGGTCTATCTCAACGACATGAGTTCCTACACCGTTCAGCTGGGCCTTCGGAGCTTCGTTGATTCCACCGGCAAGTCGGATTGGGGCGCGCTGTTCGCGATGTCGACCTTGACCTTGCTGCCGGTATTCGCGTTCTTCGTGTTCTTCCAGCGCCTGCTGATCCAGGGCATACAAACCACCGGCCTCAAAGGCTGAGCCTTCGCACGGGAGACATGCATGAACCACATCCGCTTCGCCGCCATCGGCCTCAATCACGGCCATATCTATGGGCAGGTGGAGATCATGCGGCGCGCCGGCGCGGAATTGGCGGCCTTTCATGCGATCGAGGATGACCTCGCGCGCGCGTTCTCGGAGCGCTATCCGGGCGTGCCGCGGGTCACCGACCGTCGGCACCTCCTCGAAGACCCCGGCATCGCACTGATCCTGAGCGCGGCAATCCCCGCGGAGCGCGCCGAGATCGGCATCGCCGCCATGCGCCACGGCAAGGATTTCATGGTTGACAAGCCCGGCATGACCTCGCTGGAGCAGCTTGCGGAGCTGCGCCGCGTCCAGGCTGAAACCGGGCGCATATATTCGGTCTGCTACTCGGAGCACTTCGAGACCCGGTCCACCGTGCGCGCGGGAGAGTTGGTGCGAGAGGGCGCGATCGGCAAGGTCGTGAACACCACGGGGCTCGGGCCACACCGGCTCAACAAGCGGCTTCGCCCCGCCTGGTTTTGGCAACGCGCGAAATATGGCGGCATTCTCACCGACATCGCGTCGCATCAATGCGAGCAGTTCCTGTTCTTCGCCGACGCTCTCGACGCCGAGGTCGTGGCATCGACGGTCGCCAACCGAGCCAATCCCGAGACCCCGGAGTTGCAGGATTTCGGCGAAATGCTTCTGCGCACGCGCGATGTCACCGGCTATGTGCGCGTCGATTGGTTCACGCCCGACGGCCTCCCCACCTGGGGCGACGGACGTCTCGTCATCTTAGGCAGCGAGGGCTATATCGATATCCGCAAATACGTGGACATCGCGGGCACGGCGGGCGCTGATCATCTCTTCCTGGTGGATCGCCAGGGGACGCGGCGCATCGATTGCTCCAAGGTCGAGCTGACCTATGGGCGCGATCTGCTGCATGACATCGCCGCGCGCGCCGAGACCGCGATGCCGCAGGAACGTTGCTTCAACGCCATGGGTCTCGCCCTCAGAGCACAGGCACTGGCCGAGCAGCGGAAAAACTCACACCGATGAACACAGACGAGGCGAAGCTCTTCGCTCCTTGCCCACGATCTGCGCGTATCTCCGTCGATCTATTTGAGGATTCTCCAAGCACGGAAGGCATATGGTTAAGATTTGGAACGTAGCGGTGATCGGGTGCGGGATCGGACGCCTGCACATCGCCGAGGGATACCAGCGACATCCCGACAAATTCCGCGTGCTCGCGATCTGCGATCTCGATCCCGAACGCCTCAAGAACGTCGGTGACGAGTTTCAGGTGCCGCGCCGCACGGCGTCGTACGACGAAGTGCTCGGCATGGCCGCCGTCGAGATTGTCGATATCTGCACCCCGCCCGGCCTCCACGTGCCGCAGACCTTGGCGGCTCTCGCCGCGGGAAAACAGGTGATCTGTGAGAAGCCGATCGCGGGCTCGCTCGCCGATGTCGACCGGCTGATCGCGGCGGAGCAAGCAGCTTCCGGCCGGATCATGCCGATCTTCCAATATCGCTTCGGCAACGGCCTGCAGAAAGCCAAGCGGATCATCGACCGGGGACTCGGCGGAAAGCCCTATCTCGCGACGGTCGAAACCGCGTGGAAGCGCGGTGCCAAGTACTACGCGGTGCCCTGGCGCGGCCGTTGGGAGACGGAGCTCGGTGGCGTGCTGGTCACTCATGCGATCCACTCGCACGACATCCTGACTTATCTCATGGGGCCGATCGCTTCGGTGTTCGCGCGCACGGCGACGCGGGTCAACCCGATCGAGGTCGAGGATTGCGCGATCGCAAGCGTCCAGATGGCGAACGGCGCGCTCGTATCCTTGGCGGCAACGTTGGGCTCGCAGCACGAGATCAGCCGGCTGCGGTTCTGCTTCGAGCACGTCACTTTTGAAAGCTCGCTCGGCCCTTATTGTCCCGGCGATGATCCTTGGCAGATCATTCCGGCCTCTCCGGAGGCAGAGGCGCGGATCACGGCAGCGCTTCAGGATTGGATATTCGTCCCCTCGCGCTTCGAAGGGCTGTTCGCGCATTACTGGAAGGCGCTCGAAACCGGCGCCGTGCTTCCCGTTACTCTCGCCGACGCCCGGCGCTCGCTCGAGCTGATCACGGCGCTCTTCCATTCCGCAGCAACGCAGATGCCGGTCACCCTCCCCATCGGCCCCGATCACCCGAAGTACCGGGGCTGGCGGCCCGTAACCTCGGAGTGCCGAACGCCCCCTTAGTGCACCGAGCCGCGCTTTGCTATACGTTGAAACTCGTACTCGACCACGGCGATGAAAGGGCCGGTCCCATGGAACTCGCCTTCACGGGCAAGGAACAGGCGTTCCGCGACCAAGTCCGCGGTTTCATCCGCGAGCGGCTGCCCAACGACCTGCGCGACAAGGTACTGACCAGCAAGCATCTGGGTCGGGACGACTACCTCCTCTGGCACCGCCGCCTCTTCGAGCGCGGTTGGATCGCCCCAAATTGGCCAACGGAGTTCGGCGGTCCCGGTTGGTCGCCGGTCGAGCGGCAGATTTTCGCGGACGAAACGGCCGAGGCCGGGGCGCCGCCCGTGCTTTCGTTCGGCATCACTATGTGCGGCCCGGTAATCATGCGTTTCGGAAGCGAGCGGCAGAAGTCGTATTTCCTGCCGCGCATTCTCTCGGGCGAGCATCTCTGGTGCCAGGGATTCTCGGAGCCGGGATCCGGTTCCGACCTCGCGTCGCTGCGCACGCGCGCGGTCAAGCAGGGCGACCACTACATCGTCAACGGCCAGAAAATCTGGACCACCGCCGCGCACTTCGCCGATTGGATTTTCCTGCTGGTTCGCACCGATCCCGCGGCCAAGAAGAAACAAGAAGGCATATCGTTTCTGCTGGTGGACATGAAGAGCCCCGGCATCACCGTGCGCCCAATCGTGACGATGGACGGCAGCGCCGAGATCAACGAGACCTTTTTCGACGATGTAAAAGTGCCGGTCGAGAACCTCGTCGGCGAGGAGAATATGGGCTGGACCTATGCCAAGTTCCTGCTCGGCAATGAGCGAGTGGGAATCGCGCGGGTAGGCGCCTGCAAGCGCGAGATGCGGCGGCTCAAGGAAATCGCCGCCGCCGAGCCCGCCGACGACGGGCGGCTGATCGAAAGCCCGCGCTTTCGCGACAAGATCGCGCAGCTCGAAATCGACCTGATGGCGCTCGAAATCACCAATCTGCGCCTGATCGCCTCGCTTCGCGACGGCGGCGACCCCGGTGCGGTGCCTTCGATCCTCAAGATCAAGGGCTCGGAGGTGCAACAACGCCTGACCGAACTGATGATGGAGGCGCTCGGCCCCTATGCGGCACCGTTCCAGCGCGAAGCGTTGGAAGAAGGATGGAACGAAGAACCGATCGGCCCCAACTATGCGCCGCCGCTCGCCCGCACTTATTTCAACTTCCGCAAGGTCTCGATCTACGGCGGTTCGAACGAGATCCAAAAGAACATCGTGGCTAAAGCCACGCTCGGCTTGTAAGGGACGACGATGGATTTCGATCTCAGCAATGAGCAGCGCCTTCTCGACGAGACGGTTCGGCGGCTGATCAAGGACGAATACGCCTTCGAGCGGCGAAAAAAGTACCGTGCCGAAGCCGATGGATTCAGCCGGAAGCTTTGGGCGCGCTATGCCGAGCTGGGTCTGTTGGGCCTGACATTGCCGGAGCGCCATGGGGGTTTCGGCGGCGGCGCGGTCGAAACGATGATCGCGATGGAGAGCTTCGGACGCGGTTTGGTGGTCGAGCCCTATCTCGCCACTGTCGTCCTCGGGGCAGGGCTGGTGCAGGCGCTTGGCAACCAAGCACAGCAGGAGGCGATCCTTCCGCGCGTCGCGCAAGGAGAAATGCTGCTTGCTTTCGCCCATGGCGAGCGACCGGCGCGCTATCGGCTGAGCCACGTCGAGACCGAGGCCAAGCGCGCCGGTGACGAGTATCGACTGAGCGGTCAGAAGGGCGTCGTCCTGCACGGCGATGTGGCGGACAAGCTCATTGTCTCGGCGCGGACCTCCGGCGGAGCGCGGGACGGCCAGGGAATCTCGCTGTTCCTGATCGATCGCGACACGCAGGGCCTCGCCGTGCGGAGCTATCCGACCATCGACGGGTTGCGCGCGGCGGAGATCGAGTTGGAGGGGGTCAGGGTCGGGCGCGAGGCGCTGCTGGGGCCCGAGAACGGGGCCTACGCCGCGATCGAACACACGGTCGATCGCGCGCTGGCGGCGCTGGCGGCGGAGGCCGTCGGCCTCATGGAGGCCCTGAACGCAACCACGCTCGAATACCTCAAGACCCGCAAGCAATTCGGCGTGCCCATCGGCTCATTCCAGGCGCTGCAGCATCGCATGGTCGATATGACGCTGGAGCACGAGATATCCCGCTCGATGGCGATCCTCGCGGCGCTTTCGGCGGACTCGAATGATCGCACGCAGCGGCGCCGCGCAATCTCAGGCGCCAAGGTACAGATCGGCCGCTCCGGGCGCTTCGTCGGCGAGCAGGCGATCCAGCTCCACGGCGGGATCGGCATGACCGACGAATATATCGCCGGGCACTACTTCAAGCGTCTACGCATGATCGACCAGACTTTTGGCGACGTGGACCACCACCTCGAGCAGTTCGCAGCCGCATAGCGCCGGCGATCCGACGCAGGGGGCGATCACAGTCGTTGTCTTCCAGGGGGAGAGGCAATGCCTAACATCGTTCCGCACCTGAAGCTCACGCACGAGGGGGCGCGCCTGATGCTCGATGCGGCGATTGCCAAAGCTCAGGCGATGGGCGTGCCGCAGTGCATCGCGGTGGTCGATGACGGTGGCCATCTGCTGGCGTTCGCGCGCATGGACGGCGCCAAGGTGCTGAGCGTCGATTCAAGCCTGCGCAAGGCGATGACCGCTGCATCGAGCCGCGTTCCGACCGGCAATGTCGGTGCCGGTACCGACTTGAAACTCGGCCTCGCGACCGAAGGCAAGTTCGTGAACCTAAAGGGGGGCGTTCCCATCGTCGTCAATGGTCACGTGATCGGCGGCATCGGCGTCGGCTCCGGTACCGGCGAGCAGGACCTCGAATGCGCACAGGCAGGCCTCGCGGCGCTCGCCGCCGCACGAGGCTGAGTGGGCGCACTCAACCGACCTGCACGTCCTCCCAGAAACCGAACCGGTCGGTGACCTGCCGCATCTTCGGCTGCGGCGCCTCATAGGACCATGCGGCGCGCCGGTGGCGTTTGCCGTCCACGATCACGTCGTAGAATTGCACGCCGTGCGGGCATTCCAAATCCGACGCCGTTTTCTCGGCCTTTTCGAGTTGATCGAGCCGTACCGATGAGCGCGGGAAGTATTGGTAGCCCTTACACTCCACTATGTCGTTGCTCTCGGCGATGACGTGACCGCTGAGTGTTGCTTTCATCAGAGAAATCTCCACGAACGATTGAGCCCGCCTCTTGACGCGGGTTTGAGCATAACGCAGGCGCTCCAATTTGCGCCACGCGCTTGTGCCGAAGGCCACGTCCGGTTCTGCTTTCGGCTTGACGCAGATCAAACTTAGCGCAGCATTGGCAACTAATTCTTTCAGCGCGATACACAAACCGGATTTGACTACCGGTCGTTTCATCGGGCGTCTCAACATAGGAGCAATGGACAATGTTGAAAGGAACTCGGTTGAAGAGCGGGGGAATCCTGGTTGTTGTTGCGGCCCCCCTGTTACTCGCTGCTTGCGCCAGTCAGGACGATGTCAGGCGAGCGCAGGCGACGGCAGACCAGGCGCTAGCGGCCGCCCAGCAAGCAAATCAGACGGCGCAAGCGGCGATGCAGAAGGCAGATCAGGCGGCGGCCGATGCCGCTGCCGCCAGCGCCAAGGCCGATCGCATGTTCCAGCAGAGTCTCAAAAAGTAAATTCTAGCGATCCGTTGCGATGTCGTTGCGCCGACAGCGGCGCAACGACATTATTAAATCGGTATCGGCATAAGGGCGGCGAGTAATGGCGCGCGCTTCGATCGTACGGCATGGCGTGAGCTGCAAGCGATCTCTCGGCATTTCTGTGGCTATCGCCATCGCCTTGCTTGCGCGGCCGGCGGATGCAGCGAGCTTCTCGCTGGCACCTGGACAGTTGGCCGTGGGCGCGATCACGACCTATGCGGTTCAAGGCGACGAAAATTTGCTCGACATCGCACGTACCAACGACCTCGGCTACGGGCAGCTTATTGCTGCGAACCCCGGCGTCGATCCTTGGGTTCCCGGGCGCGGGCGAGCGATCACGCTGCCCGGCATTTATCTGGTGCCGGAGGGTCCGCGCCGGGGTATCGTCATAAACCTCTCCGAGCAGCGACTTTATTATTTTCCGCCGGACGGCCGCACAATCGAGACGTATCCGATCGGCGTTGGGGTGCAGGGGTGGGCTACGCCACTCGGCGTAACACAAGTGACCGGCAAGGATGTGCACCCAACCTGGTATCCGCCGCGGTCGATTCGCGAGGAAAAGCCCGAGCTTCCCGAAATGGTGCCGCCCGGCCCCGACAATCCCCTCGGCGACTACGCGCTGCGGCTCGGGTGGCCGAGCTACCTCATTCACGGCACCAACAAACCCTATGGCGTCGGCCGCAACGTGAGCCATGGCTGCATCCGTCTCTACCCCGAGGATATCGAGCGGCTGTTTGGCGAGGTCGCGGCAGGGACAGCCGTGCGGGTCACGGACGATGAGTTGCGCCTTTCCTGGATCCAGGGCGAGCTTTACCTCGCGGCATTTCCCAGCAAACAACAGATGGACGAGCTTGCGATCAACCAACCGATGACGCCGGCAACGCCCGCCAATCTCGCGTCTCGCGTCACGGATGCCGCGGGGTCGCAGCGCGATCGCATCGACTGGGGCATTGTCCAGTACCTCGCCCTTAAGCGGCCGGGCATCCCCTATCGGATAACTAAGGCCACCCCCACGGACGGCTAGCTTTACTGGGGAAGTCTCGCGCCATTATCTGTTGCCGCGCTGCCGCGGATCGGCGATTATTCCGGCAGTTTGGGGGAGGGCTTCCGTATTGTCCGCGAATTTTGTGCTGCGCTTGCCGACACGCCGTCTCTTCTGTGCGGGTCTGGGGATCGTCGCGACTGGAATTGCCGCACCGCCGATCATGGCCCGCGCCGAGCCCTCCTCCGAATCGGAGCAAGCAGATCGCATTCTCGTGCTCAAATCGAAGCGCAAGCTGCTGTTGCTTCGCGGCGACAACGTTGTCGCATCCTTCGTCGTGGCGCTGGGCGCTCACCCCATCGGGCCGAAGCACTTCGCCGGCGATCAGCGCACACCCGAAGGTCTTTATGAAATCGACGCCATGAATCCGTACAGCCGGTTCCATCTCGCGCTGCGCATCTCCTATCCGAATGCCGAAGACGAGTTGCGAGCACGACTCGCCGGACGATCACCCGGCGGGGACATCGAGATCCACGGCATGCCCGGCGGCTACGGCCATTTCGATCCCGCAGCAGGCGTCAAGGATTGGACGAACGGCTGCATCGCCGTGGGCAACCGCGCGATCGAACAGATTTGGTCGCGCGTCACGGTCGGCACCCCGGTCGAGATTCGCGGCTGATAGAATTTCCGCGTCCGATCTAACGTCAGGAAAGCTCAAGAGCGAACACTCAACCGGTTTTGTCGGGCTGCGCCTGATTGTCGAGCCTCCAGGAACCGTTCGACAAGTGGCAACTCGTAAGCACGTAAGTCGCGCGCTGGACCGACGCGGGCTGAGTGGGGCCTGGGTTGATCACGTACTGCACACGGCGGCAATCACGACCTTGTGAGGGAAAGCGATCGAGGAGGGTCACAGTACCCGAATTCTGGCTCGCCGGATTGCGCCATGGGAGCGTGGTGCCGTTAGGCTTGCCCGTAAGGTCCTCACGCACAAGTTTGCGTAGGATTTTGACGTCTTTGTGGGTGAGGTTTGGAGAGGTCTGGAAATTGCCGTACTGGGCGCCGGCACCGATTGGCGCCAGCAGCAGCATGGCTGCGGCGAAAAGTCCGATCCTCAGAGGATTTGGCAGAGTTCGCGCAATGCTGTACATCGATCCTCCATTTTCCAATCCCATATTCCAGCCGGTAAAGATCGTCGTCAATATCGTGTGTGTGCACGGCGACTGGAACATAGAGCGGTGCCCGAGGGAACTCCCTTGTCATTGACCCATCGTGCTCACGCCGGGCGTGTGGGATTGTTTTTGCAGGCATGCAACCTTCTCGGACACAGCCCTGTAATGTCGGGTAGAACAGCCGGAAACGCTTGATCGCCAATGCCCCCTGCACTACCTATGATCCGACACATGAAAGCTTTACAACTCGATCCCCACGGCGCTGTTGTGCAGGGTCCCGCGCGCCATCCGGCGGCGGAGACCGGAGTTGCCCAGGCCGACATCCGTACGACACAACCAAACGGCGCGCTGCCCTCCACGCTCGGCTCGCGCGCATTCTACCTGCTGAACGGATGGGCCGATGCACTTGGCCTTTTTCGGCAACCGCTGTCGGCGCGCGACTTGATGAGCGCGGCTGAACGCCGCACGGGACTCTCCGACTTCGGTGAATGGAATGTCGAAGAACCGCTGTCGAGGTTGATCTGGAGTTACGAAAACGAATCGAGTCTCAACGCGTTCGGCCGCTTCGCGGCACGCTGGGATTCGTTGCGCTTTTTGATGAACCTGCTTCGACTTCGGGACGAAGAACAACGCCACCCCGAGATTCTCGAGCAGGAGATCGTGCGGCCGATCTTCATCACCGGCCTGCCGCGCGCGGGCACGTCGTTTCTGCATGAGCTGATCTGTCAAGATCCGGCGAATCTGGTAGTTCACCACTGGGAGACGATCTATCCCTGCGCGCTCGCGCCCGGGCGCGACGACGCCGATCGTCGCCGGAAGAAGGTACAAAGCCAAATCACGAGTTTCGAACGGATCGCTCCGGAAATTCGTTATTTACATCCCTTCACCGCCGATTCACCTCAGGAATGCACCGAGATCACCGGACACGTGTTTCGCGGCATGCGCTTCGATACAACGCATTACGTTCCATCCTATTCGCGCTGGCTCGAAGGCGAGAACCAGCGCCTCGTCTACCGCTTTCACAAGCGCTTCCTGCAACACCTCCAGTACCGGCGAGGCCCCGGCCGCTGGGTGCTGAAGTGCCCGGAGCACATCTTTGCCCTCGACGCGCTGCGTGCCACCTACCCGGATGCCCGTTTCGTTTTCACCCACCGCAATCCGGTTTCGGTACTGCCCTCGGTCGCGCGACTCACGGAGACGGTGCGTCAACCCTTCACGAAGCGCCTCGACCGGCGCCAGATCGGCGCGGAGGTGAGCGAACGTTGGGTACTGGGCACGACGATCATGGTCGATACCGCAAAGTCGCTTGCCGACTCCACCGAACCGCCTCTGCATATTGATTTCGGGCAATTCGTGCGGGATCCCGCTGCCTGCGTGCGCGAATTCTATCGGCATTTCGGCCTCGACCTTGACGACGAAACTCAATCGCGCGTTCGAGAGCTGGTGGCGCTGAAGCCCACGGGCGGAAACGTCCGTAATCGGGGCCACCTGGAGGACTATGGGCTCGACGCGGAAGCCGAGCGCGAGCGCTTCGCCGATTACACCACGTTCTTCGGGATCGTGGCCTGAGATGCGCGGGTCGGCCATTCCGCGCCAGCACCAGCAGGCACTGCATTCCGGCGGCGGGGGGTGCTGAGTGGACGCGGCTGCGCTTCGAGTAGACAGGCGCCGGACCTGGCGCACGAAGCTGCCGGCGGCGTTGTGGCTGGGCGGCGGGCTCGGCCTCTCCGTTTGGCTCATCATTCACTTCGGCGCTCCGGCCGTGGGGGATGCGCTGCGCACCGCGGGCTTGCTGGGTTTAGTGGCGATTGCCGCCTTTCATCTGATTTCGACGACGGTCATGGGACTTGCGTGGTGGCGTTTGCGCCGCCTTGGCAAGCGCTGGGTTTTTATCTGGGGACGCTTGCTTCGGGACGCAGGAACGGAGGTGTTGCCACTCTCGCAGCTTGGCGGCTCGCTGCTGGCCATGCGCTCGGCCGTGTTGCACGGAATCGCGGCTTCCATCGCGGTGGCAACGGTGGTCGTCGACATCACCATGGAATTCTGCGCGCAAATCGCCTTCGCCACCCTGGGCGTGATCCTGTTGGCGTGGCTGAGACCGGAGTCCCCGCTCACGCTGCCGGCGCTTATCGGTCTCGGCATCGCCCTTTCGGCCGCCCTCGGTTTCATCCTGCTGCAGCGGCGCGAATCCGACTTTCTGGTGCGCGCGGCCACTCGATTTGCGTCGACCAGCATCGGCGCAGCCCTCGCGGGCGCTTCGGTCGTGCAGAGGGAGCTGCGCCAAACCTACCGGCTCAATCGCGTATGGCCGTCCTTTCTGATGCATTTTGCGGCGTGGATGTTGGATGGCGTCGAAGTCTGGCTGGCGCTGCACTTCATGGGGGCGCATCTCAGCTTTGCCGCCATCCTTACCATGGAGAGCCTGCTCTACGCCGCGCGCAGCGTCGCGTTCCTGGTTCCCAATGCCGTGGGGGTGCAAGAAGGAGCCTATGTTGTGCTCGGTACCGCGCTGGGGTTGACGCCCGGCCTTGCTCTTGGTCTGTCGTTGCTGAAGCGCGGACGGGATATGCTTCTGGGCATCCCGGCCTTGCTGACTTGGCAGATCTTCGAGAGCAAGCAACGTTAGGTTGCGAGTCCGGGAAGTGCGCGCGCCCAACACCCTGGTCGCTCGGCTCGTTGCCGTAAGCTGCCGCCGCGCGTGGCTCACCGTCCTGCTCGCCGTTTTGCTGGCGGCCGCCGCGGCCGATTACGCGATCCAGCACTTCGCGATCAACACCGACACCTCGGAACTGATTTCGCCCGACCTCCCCTGGCGTCGCGACATGGCAGCTTTCGATGCCGTTTTCCCGCCACGCGCCGACTTGATCGTTGTGGTGATCGACGGCGCGACACCGGAGCTGGCCGCGTCCGCGTCTGACAAGCTCGCGCGGCAACTCGAAAGCCGCACCGATCTCTTGAAGTCGGTGCAGCAGCCCGATGGCGGCCCCTTCTTCGAGCGCAACGGCCTTCTGTTCTTGCCCGTGTCCGACGTGCAGGACACCACCAGCCAACTCATCGCCGCGCAGCCCTTCCTCGGTCCCCTGGGCGCCGACCCCAGCTTGCGGGGCGTCGTGGAAGGCCTCTCGACCGTGCTTGCGGGCGTGCGACACGGCGACACCGAGCTTGGGAAGATCGATTCCGCCATGCGCGGGATCAGCAATGCGCTCGAAAGTGTCGAGGCGGGTAAGCCGGCTTTCTTCTCCTGGATCACGACGATTTCCGGCAAACCGGCCAGTACGCGGGAAACCCGGCGCATCGTCCTGCTGCAGCCGAAGCTCGACACGTCGCTGCTTTTCCCGGCACGGGCTGCTTCCGACGCGGTTCGCGAGGCCGCGAATCAACTTCAGCTCGATCCGAGCCACGGCGTCACCGTTCGCATAACAGGACAGGCGGTGCTCGCCGACCAGGAGTTTGCAACGGTGGCCGAGCACGCCGATCTTATCGCCGGCGCAATGCTGACGGCGATGACGTTGATGCTGTGGCTTGCGGTGCGCTCCATCCGAATCACCTTTTCCATAATGGTGACCGCGCTCCTCGGCCTCGCGCTCACGGCAGGCACGGGTCTGCTGATGGTCGGCAGGTTCAACCTCATTTCGGTCGCCTTTGTGCCGCTTTTTGTCGGATTGGGCGTCGATTTCGCCATCCAATTCTCGGTCCGCTACCGCTCGGAGCGCATGCGGAATCCCGATCTCACATCCGCGCTGATCGGAGCCGGCAACGGGGTCGGCGGCTCGCTTGCCCTCGCCACCGCGGCGATCGGCCTCGGCTTCTTCGCGTTTTACCCCTCTCCCTATCTTGGAGCCTCCGAGCTCGGGCTGATCTCCGGCGTCGGCATGGTGATCGCCTTCCTGCTGAGCGTCACGGTGCTGCCGGCGCTGCTCGCCCTCATACACCCGCGCCCCGAGGCCAGAGAGGTCGGCTTCGCAAGCCTTTCGAGCCTCAATCGCCAGCTCATGCTGAGGCGCAGGGCGGTACTCGCGGTGGCCAGCCTGCTCGCCGTCTTGTGCCTCGCGCTGCTGCCGTATCTGCGCTTCGACTTCAATCCGCTCCACCTGCGCAGCCCCAAAATGGAGTCGGTCGCAACGCTGCTCGACCTGATGGCGGACCCCGATCGGACGCCCAACACGGTCGATGTGTTGGCGCCCTCGCTGGCAGCCGCCGACGAACTCGCGCAGAAGCTGGCGGCGCTACCGGAGGTCAAGCGAACCGTGACGCTCAGCAGCTTCGTTCCGGATCATCAGGCGGAAAAGCTGCAGCTCATCGAAGACGCAGCCAACCTGCTCTCGCTCACCTTCGATCCTGTGAGCGTACGGTCGCCGCCAAGCGACAGCGAGATCGTCGATAGCTTGCGGGCGACGGCCAGTGCGCTCAAGGAAACCGCCGGATCCGATACGACGCCGGCGGCGAACGACGCGCGACAGCTTGCCGGTATTCTCGATCGGCTGGCCGCGGGATCACCGGAATTGCGCGCGCGCGCCTCGGAGACATTGATTACCCCGATGCGAGCCATGCTCAGTCAGCTCCGCGATCTGCTTCAGGCGCAAAAGATAACGCTCCAAAACCTTCCGCCGGAGATCGTGCAGGACTGGATAGCCAAAAACGGGACCGCAAAGGTCGAAGTGGTCCCGAGCGGCGATTCCAATGACAATCGAAATCTCGAGCGCTTCGTCACCGCGGTGCGCAAACTCGCGCCGCATGCCAGCGGAGCGCCGGTCTCGATACAGGAAGCGGCGCGGATGATCGTCGGCTCCTTCGTCCAGGCCGGATTCCTTTCCTTCGTGGCAATTGCGGCCTTGCTCGGCTTCGCTCTGCGGCGCCTGCGCGACGTGATCCTCACGATGATTCCGATCCTGCTCACCGGCCTCCTGACGCTCGGCAGTTGCGTGCTGATCGGGCAGCCACTGAACTTCGCCAACATTATCGCGCTGCCGTTGCTCTTCGGCCTCGGCGTGGCCTTCAACATCTATTTCGTCCGTGCGTGGCGCGCCGGCGAGGCGAATCTGCTGAAATCGAGTCTGACGCGCGCCGTGCTGTTCAGTGCCCTCGCGACGGGTACGGGTTTCGGCAGCCTGTTGCTGTCGGCGCACCCGGGAACCGCCAGCATGGGGCTTCTCTTGATGATATCGCTCGGATGGACCTTGGTGACCACCCTGCTCTTCGAGCCGGCCTTGCTCGGCCCGCCCCCCGATCAAGCGAAGACGAACCGCGATCGCAAAAAAATCGCGGTCTGATCTTGATTGTCGCGGCCATGCTGCTATTGCTGGGCTCGAGGAGCCGCTTTGCGCGGACCGCAAAATCAAGGGCCCCGTCGGATGGAGACTCTGCTCGTAACCGGCGCCGGCGGACAGATCGGCTCCGAATTGGTCCCGACGCTGCGCGCACGCTTTGGAGTGGACCGGGTGATCGCCAGCGACATCCGCATACCAACCTCCGGCGGCATTGTGACGGAAGGGCCTTTCGAGCATCTCGATTGCACGCGCCCGGAACAGCTCCGCGAGGTGATCCGCCGCCACGACGTGCGGACGGTTTACCACCTCGCCGCCATGCTCTCGGCGGTCGCGGAAGAGAGACCGCAGACGGCCTGGCACTTGAACATGGACGGGCTCTACAACATGCTGGAAGTGGCGCGCGAATATCGCTGCGCGATGTTCTTTCCCAGCTCCATCGGGGCCTTCGGCCCGACGACGCCGCGCGACAGGACCCCGCAGGACACGGCGCAACGGCCAACCACCATGTATGGCGTCACCAAGGTCGCGGGCGAGCTGCTGTGCGACTACTACGCGCACCGCTTCGCCGTCGATGTGCGCGGCCTCAGACTGCCGGGACTTATTTCCTACGTCGCGCCGCCCGGGGGTGGCACCACCGACTACGCCGTCGAGATTTTCTATCAGGCAATCCGCTACCGGCACTGCACGTGCTTCCTGCGCGCGGATACCGCGATCGAGATGATGTACATGCCGGACGCGCTCGACGGCATGCTCCGCCTCATGGAGGCTGATCCCGCGCGGCTTCGCCATCGCAACTCCTTCAACATCACCGCGATGAACTTCACGCCCGAGCGCTTGGCGGACGAAATTCGTAAACACATCCCGGACTTCGTCATCGACTATGAAGTCGATCCAACGCGGCAGGCGATTGCCGACTCTTGGCCGCGGTCGATCGACGATAGCGCCGCGCGGAGCGAGTGGAATTGGGCGCCCCGCTACGACATTTCGGCAATGACACTCGATATGCTGCAGAAACTGGGCGCGCGGCTGAAGCGGGCGCGCTGAGCCCTGAGGAGCCAACCCATGCCACAAGATCGGATCGAGCGGCTTCTGCACGCGGAGTTGAGCAAGCTGCAGGCGGAAGGGCGCCGCAAGGACCCCGAGACCGTGATCGCCCGCGTGATACCGGCGCGCAATGGCGGTGGACCTCGCTTTCTGATCGAGGGCGAAGGTGAGCGTCCGTTCCTGCGGATGAACGCCAACAATTACCTCGGGCTGTCGCTGCGAGCGGAAGTCGTCGCGGCCGAGCACGAGGGCGTAAGCGGTCTCGGAACCGGACCCGGCGCTGTGCGTTTCATCAGCGGCACCTGGGCGCCACATCGAGAACTGGAGCGGAGGCTCGCCGCGTTTCACCGCCGCCCCGCCGCCATGACCTTCAGCTCCGCCTACGCGACCATGATGGGTGTCCTGCCGCCGCTGATCACGCCGGAAACCGCGGTCATCAGCGACGAGCTCAACCACAATTGCATTATCAATGCGATCCGCTTGGCGCGCCCGCGCGAGCGCCACGTCTATCGCCATCTTGATCTCGCCGAGCTCGAAGCGAGACTCAAGCAGGCGGCGGACGTCTGCCGGCGGGCCATCGTCGTCACCGACGGCATCTTCAGCATGCGCGGAGACCACGCGCCGCTTCGCGAAATTGCCGCGCTGGCGCGCCAGTATGACTCGGTCTTCGCCGAAAACGTGCTGCTGGTCGTTGACGATTCGCACGGGGTCGGCGCCTTCGGCGATACCGGCCACGGAACCGAGGAGCGCGCAGGCGTCATCGCCGATGTTTTGATCGCGACGCTCGGCAAGGCCTTCGGCGTCAATGGCGGCTATGTCGTCGCGAGCCAGGCGATCGTCGACTATCTGCGCGAGGTGTCACCGTTCTACGTATACTCGAACCCGATTTCGCCCGGTGAAGCCGCGGCGGCGGCGGCGGCCGTCTCGATCCTCGAGGGCGCGACGGGGATGGCGCTGCTCAATCATCTGCGCCTGATGACCGCGCGGTTTCGCGACGGTCTGACGCGTCTCGGATTTGAAATCATCCCCGGCAATCACCCGATCGTGCCGCTGATGGTGCGGGACTCCGCGCGAACCGCGGCGTTGGTGCGGCATCTACGGCAGCGCGGGATTCTCGCGACCGGCCTCAATTTTCCGGTCGTCCCACGCGGCGAAGAAGAAATCCGGTTCCAGATCTGCGCCGACCACACCCCCGCCGATATCGACGAGGCGCTTCAAATCCTCAAAGACTTCAAGCGCCGCTAATGCCTGCGACCCGCCAATCGAGAATTTGGAGAGGGTAGTCAGCAACGCGCGCAAAGGGCACTATACTGCCCTGATAACTTAACCAACGAGGGTGGGGGAGGAAGAACAATGGCAACCACGCAATCCGCGCAGCCCGCCGCGGCGATTTTGGCGCGCCTCGATCGGTTACCGGCAACGCGCCATGTCTGGGTCCTGGTTGCGTTGTTGTCGCTGGGCGGGATGTTCGAACTCTATGACCTCTTCATGACCGCCTACATAATTCCGGGACTGGTCAAGGCCGGCTTGCTGACCAACGTGTCAGTCTCAATTTTCACGGGACCGGCCCTGTTCGTGGCGGCCACCTTCACCGGCCTTTTCATCGGCACCTTCGTTTTCGGCTACGTCGCGGACAGGTATGGCCGGCGCGCCATCTTCACTTTTTCGATGCTGTGGTACAGCGTCGCGACGCTCATCATGGCGATGCAAAACACCGGGTTGGAGGTGTGTCTCTGGCGCCTGATCGCCGGCATCGGCATCGGCGTGGAGTTGGTCACCATTGACACATACGTCGCGGAATTGGTGCCAAGGCAGCTGCGCGGCCGGGCCTTCGCCTTCAATCAGATGGTGCAGTTTTCAATCGTGCCCGTCGTCGCGTTTGTGTCCTTTCTGCTGGTGCCGCTGGCGCCCTTTGGACACGACGGCTGGCGCTGGGTGGTGGGGATCGGCTCGCTGGGCGCGCTCGGCGTGTGGTTCCTGCGGCGCGGCATTCCCGAGAGCCCGCGCTGGTTGATCAATCAGGGCCGGATCGACGAGGCGGAAGCCATCACCTCGGCGATCGAAGCAAAGGTCAAGGCAGACCTCGGCGGCGCCGCCCTACCGGCGCCGGCGGATCACGAGGTCGGAAAGCTCGAACCGGTCGGCAGCTTCTCCGAAATTTGGCAGCCGCCTTATCGCAGCCGCACCGTCATGCTGATGGTGTTTCAATTCTTCCAGACCTTCGGGTTCTATGGTTTTGCTGCATGGGTTCCGACATTGATCTCGCAGCAAACCGGGATCAACGTGAGTGCGAGCCTCCTCTATTCGTTCATCATCGCCATCGCCAATCCGTTCGGCCCGATGTTGGCCATGACCTTCGCCGACAAATACGAGCGCAAATGGCAGCTGGTGGGGGCGGCCATCTGCATCGCCGTATTCGGCGTTCTGTTCTCGTTTCAGAGCTCGATGCCGTTGCTGATCATGTTCGGCGTGCTGATCACGCTCTCCAACAACATCCTCTCATACTCGTTCCACGGCTATCAGAGCGAGCTGTTCCCGACCCGCGTGCGCGCCCGCGCGATCGGATTCACATACTCCTTCAGCCGGATCAGCACGGTGTTCGCGAGCTTCATCATCGCCTTCTTCCTGCAGCAGGCGGGAACCAAGGGCGTGTTCGGCCTGATCGCCTTTGCGATGCTGATGGTGGTGGTCTCGATCGGGGGTTGGGGGCCGCGCACCCGCGAGTTGCAGCTGGAAGAGATATCGCATTGATGGGGCCGGCGAGGCGGCGAACTCGGCAACAAGGCCATTCTGACGGGGTGGGGTCCCTATCTGCGGGGACCGCACGAGAATGTGGTGCGCGTCACTTCCAGAAGCTGTGACGTATCGGAGCCGGTGCAGAGACGCGCGTGCCTGTACGATGCCGTCGCACTCAGATTGGCCCGGCATGATCTGGTCCTGGGTCCATCGGCCGTTTGAAAACGGCACCAGACCGTGCACGTGACTACCGTCGGGAATTGAGCCGCGCCTAACCGGGCAGTCACGTAAATCCCGTAGTCATGGCCATTGGGCGCGATCTCGCAGCTAAAATCTTGAGCGAGCGCAGGCGACGCCCAGAACAGGACCGAAGCCGCCAGAAATGCTGCGGCCTGACCAATAAGCCCCACCTTTCCCCGCTCGAGCTGCATTCGGGTGAAACTTAGCCCACTCCCGCCCGGCTGCCCAACTGAAGCTTAAATCGCATAGCAGGCCTGCGCCCAACCTGGGCCATATCCGAGGACCCTGGCGTGGGCCCCGCTTGACATAGGCGCATATGCGCTCATATAGGTGTATGTGCACGTATGGAGGCCGCGATGACATCCGATGAATGGCCCAAGGCCGATGTTTGCAACTGTTTGGCGCTGCGTCAGGCGGCCCGGCATGTCACTCAATTCTATGATCAATTCCTGGCCGACGCGGGGCTGCGCACGACCCAGTTCTCGATACTTGCAAAGCTAAGGCGCATGGGGCCGCTCCCGATCAACGCGCTTGCCAAGGAACTGGTCATGGATCGCACCACACTCGGCCGCAACATCCTGCCGCTGCAGCGAGAAGGGCTGCTCGCGGTCGTGAAGGGGCGTGCCGATCGGCGCAGCAAAGAGCTGCAGTTGACCGATGCCGGCCTCGCGCGGTTGCGAAAGGCGGTCAAGGGTTGGACCGACGCGCAGGCGCAATTTGAGACGGCCTTCGGCGCCGAGCGCACGGAAGAATTGCGCGCGCTGCTGCACGCGGTTTCCGCCAGAGATCTGGCCAGCGCCGATGCGCCGGCGATCGATAACTGAGGGCACTTCGCCTTCCCGATGGCCTTTGGGGCTGAAGCGGGTGAAACCATGGACAGCATCGCACTCGAACGGACAGCAACGGTTTCCAATCCCGTCAAGCGCGATTTGCGGCGGGGGCTCCGACGCTTGGCCCTGGCCGCGGCGCTGCTCGCGCTGTCAACTGCCGCCCTTTGGTACGCACAAGATTGGTGGACCGTCGGCCGGTACATCGAAAGCACCGATGACGCTTATGTCGGCGGGAACGTCACGCCGCTCGCGCCGCATGTCGATGCCTTCATTCAGCAAGTACTCGTGACGGACAATGAGCGGGTGCAAGCGGGTCAGTTGCTGATTCAACTCGACCGGCGGGACTACCAGGCTCAACTCGATCACGCGGAGGCGGCGCTCAAGGCGCGGCTGGCCGCGGCCGACAGTCTCCGCGCGGAATACGCGCTGCAGCAATCCATGATCCGACAGCAGGAAGCCGATCTCGCCGCGAAGAAAGCCAGCGCTTCCTTCGCCGAGAAGGATGCCGCGCGTTACCACGCTCTTGCGCAGACCAGCTACGGATCGCGCCAGAACGAGGAGCGCACATCGGCGCTGGACCTTGAGGCGAAGTCCACCGTGACCGCCGCTTCTGCCGCGCTCGAGGCTGCGCAGCAGAAGCTTAAGGTCCTGGAAGCACAAATCGCAGAGGCAGATGCGGCGGTAGTACAGGCGAAATCCGACCTGGCAACGGCCCAGCTCAATCTTGGATACACCGAGGTGCGTTCGCCGATCGACGGCTACGTCGGGAACCGGGCGGCACAGGTCGGCGCCTATGCGACCAAAGGGACCTACCTGATCTCCGTAACGCCCGCGGCCGGACTTTGGATCGATGCCAATTTCAAGGAAGACCAGCTCACTCGCATGACGCCGGGTCAATCCGCCACGGTGAGCGCCGACGTCCTTCCGGGCCATGTCTTCCACGGCCATGTCGTCAGCCTTTCGCCCGGCACCGGCGCCGTGTTCAGCGTCATTCCGCCCGAGAATGCCACCGGTAACTTCACCAAGATCGTGCAGCGCGTCCCCGTCCGCATCGTGTTGGACGACGGCGATCCGAAGCTCGCCATGCTGCGCCCCGGCCTCTCGACGATCGTTGGCGTGGATACGCGCACCGAACGAGAATCGCCGTGACCGCGGAGCCGAAACACCCGTCGATCCTGCCTTTCGTGGTCATGACGGCGGGCATGTTCATTGCGTTGCTCGACATTCAGATCGTGGCCTCCTCGCTGCAGGACATCGGCGGAGGTTTGTCGGCGGCTCAAGACGAGATCAGCTGGGTGCAGACCGCCTATCTCATTGCCGAGATCATCATGATCCCGCTCTCGGGCTGGCTCACCCGGGTGTTCTCGACGCGCTGGCTGTTCACCTTCTCGGCCGCCGGCTTCACCGTCTCCAGCATGCTCTGCGGCGCTGCGTGGAACATCGAGAGCATGATCTTGTTTCGAGCGCTGCAGGGCTTGCTCGGCGCCTCGATGATACCGACGGTCTTTACGTCGTCGTTCTACTATTTCCAGGGGTCGCGCCGCGTTTACTCGGCCGCCGTGATCGGCTCCATTGCCGCCATTGCTCCCACTCTCGGCCCGATCATCGGCGGCTACATCACCGACACCTTCAATTGGCATTGGCTGTTCTATATCAACCTCATTCCCGGCATCGCCATCTCGGTGCTGGTGCCGATGCTGGTGCGGATCGACAAACCCGATCTCTCGTTGCTGCGCGGCGCGGACTACCCGGGCATCGCATTGATGGCGATCGGCCTCGGGACCCTGCAATATGTTCTGGAGGAAGGCACCCGCTGGAACTGGTTCAGCGACAGCACGATCCGCGAATGCGCGTGGATTTCCGCCATCGCTTGCACGCTCTTCATCTTTCGCAGTCTCACCTCCAGCGAGCCTGTCGTCGACCTGCGCGCTCTCGGCAACCGCAACTTTGCGCTCGGCTGCTTCCTCTCCTTCGTGGCGGGCATCGGCATATTCACCACCATCTACCTGACGCCGCTATTCCTGGGTTATGTGCGCGGGTTCAGCGCCTGGCAAACCGGGACCGCCATTTTCTCCACGGGCGCCGCGTCGCTGATCGGAACCCCGATCTATATCCTGCTCGCGCGCAGGTTCGACCTGCGCTGGCTCCTGATGGCGGGCCTCGCTTCCTTCGCGCTCGCGATGTGGAGCTTCAGCTTCATCACGCACGACTGGGGATCGGATCAGCTTCTGCTCCCGCAAATCCTCCGCGGTTTCCCGCAGGTCTTCGCCGTTGCACCCGTGGTCAACCTCGGGCTCGGCAGCCTACCGCCCGACCGGCTGAAATTCGCGAGCGGTCTCTTCAACATGATGCGCAACTTGGGCGGTGCCGTGGGCATCGCCGTCAGCGCCGCGATCATCAACGACCAGACCAACCGCCATTTCGCGCGTATCGCCTCGCACTTGACGCCCGCGAACGGCGCCATGGATAGGTTCCTGCAGGGTGTGACCGGACGATACGGCGCGCTGCCCGGCAGCGCCCACGACGGGCACTCGGCGGCACTGGACCAGCTTTGGCATTTGGCCTATCGAGAAGCCTCGACGCTCGCCTTTGCCAACGCCTTCCGAGCAATCATGCTTGCCTTTGTCGTCGCGACCTTGCTGGTTCCGTTGCTCCGAAACATTGCCGCTCCGGCGGCGCCCTCCGGCAAAGTGCATTAAAGGAGTACAAAATGACCGATTTCCCCTATCGCACAGCGCTCATCGTCGGGACTGGGTCCGGAATCAGCGCCTCGCTTGCGCGGAAATTCGCGGCTTTCGATGTGAAATTAGGACTGGCCGCACGCAATGTCGAAAAGCTCGCCGCATTGGCGGGAGAAACGCGCGCGACCACGTTCGCCGTGGACGCCGCTGACCCCGGCGCCGTCGCTCGGCTCTTCGACGATGCCGACCGGCGCTTGGGCGAGCTCGATATCGTCGTGTACAATGCGAGCGCCAGGGCGCACGGGCCGATCGCGGAGATCGATCCCGCGGACGTACAGAAGGCGATCGCCATTACGGCGTTCGGTGGCTTCGCGGTCGTTCAGCAAGCGGCGAAGCGGATGGTACCGCGCAGGCACGGCGCGATCCTGCTGACGGGCGCGACCGCAAGCGTGAAGGGCTTTCCGCTCTCCTCTGCATTCGCCATGGGCAAGTTCGCGCTGCGCGGCTTGGCGCAAAGCGCTGCCCGCGAACTCGGACCCAAGGGCATTCACGTCGCGCATTTCGTGATCGATGGCGGGGTGCGCAGCGCGCGAAGGCCCGACCCCGCTGACCAGCCCGACAGCACGCTCGATCCTGAAGCGATCGCCCAAACCTATATCGACGTGCTGCGCCAGCACCGGAGCGCATGGTCACTTGAGGTTGAGGTTCGACCGTGGGTAGAGCGCTTCTGACTGCTTCGACTTAGCCGAGGTGCCAAGGAAGCAGGACCACCCCAATCAGCAAAGCCATCAGCCACGCGGTAGCCACGTCGCTCAGGCTAGGCCAAATCTTGATGCCCTTGTCGGCAGCGTGCGATTCCGGCGTCATGGAACTCTCCTTCGATCCAATCCGATTCGCATCCAGCCTCTGTGTTTGCGCGCATATAGGCACGGTCGGACCGGTCCGGAGTGACTCTCGTCACAAAATCACCGCGCCTCGATAAACAGCCGCGAGCAATGGGTTAAGAACCGGGCAAAACCCACTGATCGAGGCGATTGGGTCAGGTGGACTTGGCGGAAGAAGATCGTTGAGGTGGCCAATTGTTTTCGGGTTAGATGGGGTCGCCGCCATTCCCGTCCGCGCGGCTGACAAGGAGCCCCTCAGGGAGAGCACCATGCCCGTCGAAGCCCGCACTTACACCCGCCCGCTACCCAACCCGCAATGGCTCGACAAGCTTAGGGAGGAGATCCTGGAACCCGATCTCCCCATCATCGATCCGCACCATCACCTGTGGGATCATCCAGGCAATCGATATCTTCTCGACGAGCTGCTCGACGACGTCAATTCGGGGCATAACATCGTCTCGACCGTATTCATCCAATGCGCTTCGGGCTACCGCACCAGCGGTCCCGAGGAAATGCGGCCGATCGGCGAAAGCGAATTCGTCCGGGCGATCGCCGAGGAAGGCGATCGGCGCGGTGGCAAGACGAGGATTTGCGAGGGGATCGTCAGCTTCGCCGATTTGCGGTTGCCCAACGTCGACGCGGTGCTCGAAGGACAGATCGCCGCGGCGGGCGGGCGGTTCCGCGGCATCCGTCACATCGCGGCGCACGATCCCGCGATCGTCGGAACCTCGTCCTACGTGCCACCGGCTGGGCTGATGGACGACCCCAACTTCCGCCGCGGCCTGAAGCGGCTGCCTGCGCACAACTTGACCTTCGAGGCGTGGATTTATCATCCGCAAATCAAGACCCTGACCCGGGTGGCGCGCGAGTGTCCGGACGTCAAGATCGTGCTCAACCATTTTGGTGGCCCGCTCGGAGTCGGCCCCTATCGACGCAACGAGGTGTTTCCGGGTTGGCGCGCCGATATCAAGGCGCTCTCCGCTTCCCCAAATGTGTACGTGAAGCTCGGCGGGCTCGCGATGATCGTCAACGCCTTCGATTTCCATCTGGGGCCGTTGCCGCCGTCGTCGGGGGAGCTCGCCAACGCGTGGCGCCCCTATGTCGAGACCTGCATCGAGGCATTCGGTGCTCGGCGCTGCATGTTTGAAAGCAACTTCCCGGTCGACAAGGGCGCCTGCAGCTATCCCGTCCTATTCAACACCTTCAAGCGGCTCGCGAGCGGCTCCTCGCCTTTGGAGAAGGCCGATCTCTTCGAGGGCACCGCGTCGCGCTTTTATCGGCTCGCGCCGGCCTGAATCCAACGATTCTCGCATCTGCAATAGAAAAGGAACATTGCCCCAGTAGCGCCGGCCTGCGGCCCGCGCCGACCCAGCGACATGCTCAAGCAATCATTAAGCAATTTGACCGAGCCTGTGCGTTCTCACAGGCGCAGGCGAGAGGGACTGTGACAGAACGAACTCAGGGCGAAGCTCAGGTACTCCGTACCGGCAACTCCGGCGGCCTCATGGTTGCGTTGTGGGCTGGAAGCGGGTGGATCGTCGGCCTCATCAGCAGCAATTGGCTTGCGTATCGACCAGCCCACGTTCCGATTTGGGGCCAATTGATCCTGGCAGTCGTTGGGCCGTGGCTAGCGGCATTTACCATCGGCGTGGCCGCAGCATTCGTCACCGTCGGGATCATCGCCTTCTTTCATAACCTGGTGTTTGGACGGGGCACACCTTATCGCTGGCCGATGACGCTGGCAGCAACGGTCGCCCTGCCAAGTGCCGCGATTGCCGCGAGCTACGTTCTGCCGTTGGCATCCAGTTGGTGCGCCGCAATCGGCGGATAAGCGCGCGCACCAACTCTTATCTGACCGAGCCGAAGCCCGTCGGGTCGACTTCGAGAGCAAACTCCCAGCGACGGCGACGTCAAGTCGCTAGGGAAGAAAGCTTCGCCGCCAGAGAGTCGAGCGTTGGTTTCAATATGTCCGACACACCGGGAATCGCCAGCACCTTCGTGGAGAGATCGTTGAGCGGTGACATCAACGGCTTTACCAGCACCGCAAGAGCCGCCCGCTGCGAGTCGGACAACTGACTCTTGAGGCCGGCGATGCGATCAACTTGGGTGTAGATGTCCTTCAGCTTGGGCAAAGCGCTCTGCGCGGAGGCCGGGTCGGTGATGCCGCCGAGCGTCGTCCGCAGGCCGCTCAAGTTATCCGAAATCTGCTTTCCAATATCCACGCCGCCGACCACCAAGCCTTGCGCCGTGCTCACACTCTGCTCCGTCGGCCTGGCGAACAGAAAGATCACCAGGGCCAAAATCACCAATAGTGGGACCACCCAGTAGAGCCACCTGAACGAAGCAGATGCCGCGGCTCCCGCTGCGCGTCGGCCGGCATCACCAACGTTATAGGCTGCGGACGCTGCGGCACGCGCCGTATCGGTTCCAGCCGCGGTCGCCGCCCGTGCCGCGCCCCCGAGTGAGTTGAGCAAGTTCGTCCCGCTGAGCAGACTGCCGAAGCCTGATGGCAACGCCGCCGCGATATTGTCCTTCTGGCTCGCGAGCAGACCGGCGACGCCCTGTCCATCGAGGTTGCGAGGACCTTGCTGCGCGATGGTACCCATGACCAGCGGGGCCAGCATTCCGATCAAAGAACCGCCGGCCGTGCGGCCGAGGCCAGTGAATGTCCCAATCGCAGTGGCAAGAGCACCTTGGTCCCTATTGCCGAGCAGTGACGAAAGCAACTGACTGCCCTTGTCAATGAGCGATGTTTGCCCCCCCGTGCCGAGCAGGTTGGAAAAGTTGCCAAGCACGCCGCTCTGTTGCTGCACGGCATCGGCAAGCTTCTGCGCACCCTCCGGTTGCGTGGCAACGCTGCTAAATCCCGCCAAGAGTCCGGGGACGGCTGCGCGGACGGCGGATTGAGTTTTGTCGCGATCAATTCCAAGCGCTTCGGATATGCGCCCGATCATGTCAGGCGTCAAAAACTGCATCGCCAGCGACACAAGATTTGTGGCCATTGTGATCCTCCGTCGTTTGTTGTCTGTTGATAAGCGAATTAGTGCGCACGGCGGTGTTCTCCATATCAGTAAAGACAGCGATATAAATTCAACCATGCATTCCGCAGGCGTGGTTGCTCCGCGACTCAACGCGGGCGCCCAGCGATTGAGGTTAACCTTCGACGAGCCTGAGCGCGGCCGGGGCAAGCCCGCGGCGACCCTCTCTTGTCAGGTTCTGAAATCACGGATTTTCGGCTTTCAAAACTCGGCCGGTGATCTAGATTTTGGACAACGGAGGTATTGAAATGCGTTGGGACGAATTTCGCCGCAGCCAAAATATCGATGATCGGCGCGGCGAAGGCGGTGCTGGTGCGTGGCGGGGAACCGGCGCGCTGCCTTTCCGCGGCGGGCGCCTCAGCATCGGCTCGATCATTTTCCTTTTGATCATTTGCTGGCTCCTTGGCATCAACCCCCTCGAGCTGATCGGCGGATCGGATATCTCGACCGACAGCGGTCAAACGGATCAGGCGCGCTATTCAGGATCCCCTGGAGAGGCGAACAGTCGGGCTGGGACCGGTGGCTCTCAAGACCAGACCGAGCAATTCGTGGCCGCGGTACTCGGCGAAACCGAGGACAGATGGACGGAAATCTTCCAGGGCCACGGACAGACGTACAAGGCACCGACGCTGGTGCTGTTTTCAGGCGTGACACGCTCGGCCTGCGGTACCGCTCAGTCGGCCATGGGTCCTTTTTATTGTCCCAATGACCAGCGCATTTATCTCGATACCAACTTCTTCCGCGACATCGAGACGAAACTCCGGGGGTGCCAAGTCGGCAGCAAGACCTGCCAATTCTCCCAGGCCTACGTGATTGCCCATGAAGTCGGCCACCACGTGCAGAACTTGCTCGGTATTCTCGCCCGAGCGCGGCAGCAGCAGCGCAATGCGAGCGACAGCGAGGCCAATCGCATCCAGGTGAAGGTCGAATTGCAGGCTGATTGTCTCGCCGGCGTTTGGGCGAACCATTCCGAAGAAAAATGGAAGTTCATCGAGCCTGGCGATATCGAGGCGGCGCTGCAGACGGCGTCCGCGATCGGTGACGATATGCTGCAAAAGCGCGCGCAAGGTTTTGCCGTTCCGGACTCCTTTACCCATGGGACCTCAGCGCAGCGCACGCGCTGGTTCACTACGGGCCTCAAAAATGGAACGATCGAAAGCTGCGACACGTTCGCGGCAGCCCAACTCTAGAGCATGATCCGATCACGTAGAATCGGATCATGCTCTAGATTCGTTGGTTGGTCGCATTTTCTGCGCCGAACCGGTATCCACTTCGGCGGAAAATGCTCTAGGGCGGCTGGCCGTCAGCCGGCGATGAGGTCGCAGAGCCGATCCTGGCCGTTGCGCGAGCCGAGAATGGGGAAGGCCACGGAGGCGTATCGGCCAGGCCCATAGCCAAGGGCATTCAGAAGCGATACCTCTGTTTCCCTTTGATCGATTGCCGAAACTGCATCAGCGAACATTCCTTTCGATAGCCCGCCGATCGCGGCTGCGATCACTCACGGAGATAATTCGATGATCCACGAACCCCGCGAACCCATTTTACATCCGGTTTCCATCGCCGACCTGCGTCCCACACAGATCACCGTCGGGATGCGCGAGGTCGATGCAAAACGCAAGGCATGGAGGGCCAAGGAGGATATCAGGGCCGGCGAATTTCTCGGCCGACATATGATCCCCGTGATACTGGGACCGAAGGAACGGCACTATGTCATTGACCATCACCATCTTGCGCTGGCCCTCCATCATGAGGGCGTCGAGAACGTGCTGGTGACGATCGTGGCGGACCTGAGCCGGCTCGAGCCGGACGCCTTTTGGTACGTGCTCGACAACCACAACTGGATGCACCCTTTCGACGACAAGGGGCGTCGACGCGGATATCGGGATATTCCGAAAGCCGTCATGGACCTGATCGACGACCCGTTCCGCTCGCTCGCGGGCGAATTGCGATTCAGAGGCGGCTTTGCCAAAGACACGACTCCATTCAGCGAGTTTCTATGGGCTGATTACTTGCGTCGGCGAGTGAAGCGAAAGGCCGTCGATAGGAACTTCGATCGAGCGCTGAAGCAAGCGATGAAACTGGCGAAGAGCGAAGATGCGAGTTATCTGCCAGGCTGGTCTGGAAAAGTCGCGCGGTGAGGAGCTGTGTTGCCGACAACGACCAGCCTCGGTCGTGACTGCGGCGCCACGCGCGCCTTTGTCAGGCGCGCGCTGAGCACCGCCCCATCGAATTTTTACTAGCGCAGTAGACGCGTCCAGATCTTTTCCCGTAGGTCGAGCGCGGCTTTCGAGCAAAGCCTCGTCTGCTTGAGCCTCGATATCA
>Ga0335079_10000520_pt1 | contig 43953 bp, 39 predicted proteins | sample Lox_Sample_33_FD_206719 | JGI IMG/M metagenome (GOLD analysis project Ga0335079, IMG submission 206719) | Soil microbial communities from Loxahatchee National Wildlife Refuge, Florida, United States - Lox_Sample_3.3 | ecosystem: Environmental > Terrestrial > Soil > Wetlands | place: USA...
GTTTCATTCTTCTCTATCCCGTCGCCGGCGCGCCGCAGCTCGCCGTATCCTCGATCGGCACGCCGTGCCGCCACATGCAGCAGCGCATGAAGCCCTTGCGCGCGGCGTTCGGCACCTTCCCGTCGTCGATCGCCTGCTCGCACGTCGTAAGCTGCCAGCGATAGTTCGAGCCGGGGTTGTACCAGCCGCCGTAGCTGTTGCCGTAGGGATCGGTGAGCACGTACATGCTGCATGCGCTCAAGGCAAGCGCGAGCACCAATACGACCGCTCCCTTTCCACTGTCATTGCGAGCGCAGCGAAGCAATGCCCTGACAGCCAAGGGATTGCTTCGTCGCTTTGCTCCTCGCAATGACAGCATGATCGAACGCGGTCGTTCGCGATCTAGGCCAGCGGCTCTTTGCCGTCGATCAGCACGAAGCAGATGCGGCACACATCCTTGCTGCGATTGACCCAGGCGTGGTTCGTCGCCTGCTGCACCAGGATGTCGCCCGCCTTCAAATGCACCTCGCTGTCGTCGAGCAGCATGTCGATCTCGCCGGAGAGGATGATGGCGTAGTCGATGGTCCGTGTCCGATGCATCATCGGATGGCGCGGCTTGCGCGCTTTGGGGTGGCTGTGCTCGGGCCCCAAGTGCGCCTGCATCGCGCCCAATTCGAGCTTGCTCACGTCGCCGATCGGCGGAATGTCGAGCACGCGGATGACCGAGCCGCCCTTGGGCGGCGGGATATCGATCTGCCGCGCCATCTTGTCGTTCTTGCCCTTCATGTCGGCGGGCGTCTCGTCAGTGACCCAGAGATTGTGCAGGACGGTGCCGGGGCCGCGCTCGGTACGATGCGGCGTCGGTCCATCGAACAGGATCACGGCCTTGCCGGATTCGTCGTGGCTGGTGACGACGCGGCGGACTTCCTTGCTGACAGGCATGCTCCCTCCTCCTTCTTCGCGGCAGCGCTCTAGCGTGCGGTGCGGCTGCGCGCGCTGTCAAGGCACCGGCTCTCGACTCGTGGCCATCATTGTCAGCGCAAGGGAAGCCTCTTATAAGTAAAGAGGGGACAACGACCAAATATCCGGAGGGACGCCCGATGCGGTGGATATCGAGATTCGGTGCGGTTGCTCTTCTTTCGATGCTGGCGCTCCTGCAATGGAGCGCGCAAGCCGCCGAGCCGATCAAGATCGGCTTCAGCATGGCTTTGACCGGGGGCCTCGCGCCCAACGGCAAGTCGGCGCTCGTGGCGATGCAGCTCTGGGAGAAGGATGTGAACGCCAAGGGCGGCATCCTCGGCCGCCCGGTTCAGCTCGTCTATTACGACGACCAAAGCCAGCCCTCGACCGTGCCGGCGATCTACACGAAGCTGCTCGACGTCGACAAGGTCGATTTCGTCGTCGGCCCCTATGCCACGGCCCAGATCGCGCCGGCCATGCCGATCGTGATGCAGCGCAATCTCGTCTTCATCACGCTCCTCGGCCTCTCGGTCAACGACGCGTTCCATTATCCGCGCTATTTCCAGATCGCGCCCAACGGCTCGGGCACGAAGGCCTTTACCAAGGGCTTCTTCGATCTCGCCGCCGCGCAGAACCCGAAGCCGCAGACCCTCGCCATCGCCTATGCCGATCAGCAGTACGCGCATGCGAGCGCCGACGGCGCACTCGCCAATGGCCAGGCGGCGGGTTTCAAGGTCGTCTACGACAAGAGCTATCCGCCGACGACGGCCGACTTCTCGCCGATCATCCGCGCGGTCGCCGCGACCAATCCTGACCTCTTCGTCATCGCCTCCTACCCGCCCGATTCGGTCGGCATGGTGCATGCGCTGCGCGAGCAGAACTTCACGCCCAAGATGGTCGGCGCCGGCATGGTCGGCCTGCAGGCGACGGCACTCAAGACGCAGCTCGGGCCGCTGCTCAACGGCATCGTCAACTACGATTTCTGGCTGCCCGGCCCCAAGATGCAGTTCGACGGCGTGATGGACGTGCTGCATCGCTATCAGGGAGAGGCATCGAAGCAGGGCGTCGATCCGCTCGGCTACTACATGGTGCCGTGGGCCTATGCCTATCTCCAGGTGCTGCAGCAGTCGATCGAGGCGACCAAGGGCCTCGACCAGGACAAGATCGCGAAATACATGCACGAGGCGACCTTCAAGACCGTCGCAGGCGACGTGAAGTTCGGCGAGGACGGCGAATGGGCGACCCCGCGCATGCTCCAGGTGCAGTACCAGCACGTCACGAGCAACGACGTCGAGCAGTTCCGCGACCCGAAGAACGACGTCATCCTCGAGCCGTCGCAATACGCCGATGGCAAGCTTATCTACCCTTACGCCGACGCGCTGAAATAACGGCTTCGCGCACGGCCCCTCTCCGTCCCTCGGCGGGCGGAGAGGGCGCGCGCCTCGAGCGCCCTCGTTCCGGATAGACTATCTCCGCATGCCCGATGACAGTCCGCGACCCACGGCGGCCGATTTCCCGGCCCGCGTGCTCGGCCGTTTTCTCATCGCGCGGCTCGCAAGCGCGCTCGCCTGGCAGATGCAGGGCGTGGCGCTCGGCTGGTACGTCTATGCGCTGACCAACAGCGCCTTCGACCTCGGCCTCATCGGGCTCGTGCAGTTCGTGCCGTTCGCGGGGCTGGTTCTCATCGCGGGCCACGCCGTCGACCGCTTCCCGCGCCGAATGGTGGTGACGGCGGCGCTCGCCGGCGACAGCCTGTGCAGCGTCGCGATCGCGCTCCTCGCGCTCACCGGCGGGGGCCGCTCGGCGCCGGTCTTCGTCGCGATCGCCGGCTATGGCGCCTGCCGGGCATTCGAGCAGCCCGCGTGGCAATCGTGGCTCCCGGGCCTCGTAGCAGCAGAGACCTATCCGCGCGCCGCCGCATGGAACTCGCTCGCGAGCCAATTCGCCGTCATCCTCGGGCCGGCGCTGGGCGGCGTTCTCTATCTCCTCGGGCCGCCAGTGCCGTTCGTGTGCGCGGCGCTCTTGCAGCTTCTGGCGCTTGTCGCGGCAGCGAGCCTGCGCAGCCGCAGCGCGGGCGTCAGCGAGCCGCTGTCGTGGGATTCGATGCTCGACGGCGTGCGCTTCATCGCGCGCAACGAGGCGGTGCGCGGCGCGATCTCGCTCGACCTCTTCGCCGTGCTGTTCGGCGGCGCGACGGCCCTTCTGCCGATCTTCGCCCGCGACATCCTCGCGACCGGCCCGGCGGGGCTTGGCCTCCTGCGCAGCGCGCCCGCGGCGGGCGCGCTCATCACCGGCTTCATTCTCACGCGCCATCCCCCTGGCCGCGGTGTCGGCCCGCGCATCTTCGGCGCGGTCGCGGTCTACGGCGTGGCGACGCTCGTTTTCGGCCTGTCGCGTACGCTGTGGCTCTCGCTCGCGGGGCTCTTCTTTGTCGGCGCCGCCGACATGCTGAGCGTCGTCATCCGCCAGACGCTGGTGCAGGTCGCGTCTCCCAACGCCATTCGCGGGCGCGTCACATCGGTCAACTCGCTCTTTACCGGCACGTCGAACCAATTGGGCCAGTTCGAGTCCGGCGTCACCGCGGCCTGGTTCGGCCCCGTGGCCTCGGTCGTGCTGGGCGGCGTTGCAACGCTCGCCGTCGTGGCGCTGTGGGCGCGCTGGTTCCCTGGCCTGCGCCGCATGGACGGGCTGCCGATCGCGCCCGAGCCGATGGACATGCTGAGCGAGCCCGTGTCAGGATCGCTCGACTCAATCTGAGGGAGGCTTCCTTGCTGACGCTTTATTACGGCCCGGGCGCGTGCTCGATGGCGTCCCACATCGTGCTCGAGGAGAGCGGCGAGAAATACGAGCCGCGCAAGGTCAACCTCGCCGGCGGCGAGCAGCGCACGCCCGAATATCAGAAGATCAATCCGCACGCCCGCGTGCCGGCCCTGAGGCTCGACGACGGCGACGTCATCACCGAGAACACGGCGATCCTCCCCTATCTCGGCAAGCGCTTCAAACTGTGGCCCTCCGACCCCAAGGCGGAATCCCACACGCTCGAGACGATCGGCTGGTTCGCCTCTTCGGTGCACCCGGCGCATGGCCATGTCGGCCGGCCCGAGCGCTACAGCGCCGACGCATCGGCGTATCCCGGCATCAAGGAAGCGGGCCTCAAGACTTTCCACGAATGCCTGAAGGAGATCGACCAGAGGCTCGCCGGACGGGAATGGCTCGGCAACCAGTTTTCCGTGCTCGACCCTTACGCCTTCGTATTCTTCACCTGGGGCGTGCGGCGCGAGCTGCCGATGGGCGAGCTCAAGAACTACACCGCCTTCCGCGACCGCATGGTGGCGCGGCCGGCGGTGCAGCGCGTTCTGGCTGACGAGGGCGTGAAGGCCTAGCTCACTTCTCCATCGCCTTCCGTTTCCACAGCTCCCACGGGCGGTGCAGCATGCGGTCGTTGACCGCGGCGCCCGCCCGCGCCTCCTCCGGCGTCAGGTAGGTGACGCGGCCCAACCGCATCGCCTCCGACTGGAGCCGCGCGTTCAATTCCATGTAGATCGCGCGGTAGACCGCCTGCTGCAGCGATTGCCCGACCACGACCGAGCCGTGGCCGCGCATGAGCGCCGCGGGCTTGTCGTCGAGCGTGCGCGCCAATGCCTTGCCGAGCCGGTTGTCGGTGATGAGGAGATTGGTGGCCGAGCCCGCCACCTTGCGGATCTCGAACACCGGCACGCCTTCGCCGAGAAACCCGGTCATGTGATAGAGCGGCTTCAGCTTGACCGACGTCGCGCCGAACGGCACGAGGTTCGGCGAATGGCTATGCACCACCGCCTGCACATCAGGCCGCGCGCGCAGGATTTCGCCGTGGATGAAGCGCTCGAGGAAAACGGCGCGGCCCTTGGCGCTGACGGGCGCGCCATCGAGATCGAACTCCATGATGTCGCGCGCCTCGACGAGCCCGGCCGCCATGCTGCGCGCGAGCCAGAAGCGGCGCGCATTGCTCGGGTCGCGCACGCTCACATGGCCGAAGCCATCGAGCACGCCCTCGCTGAAGAGGATGCGATTGGCCGCCACGAGATCCGCAATGAGCTGCTTGTCCATGGTCACTTGCCCTGAAAACGCGCCGGCCGCTTTTCGAGAAAGGCCGTCATGCCCTCGCGAAAATCCTCGCTCATGTAGCACATGAGGACGAGATCATCGCCCTCGCCCTTCGCGACGCGCGGCCTGAGGCGCAGCATCGCCTCTTTGCTCGCGCGCAAGGTGAGCGGCGCATGGCCCGCGACGAGCCGCGCCAATTCCTCGGCGCGCGCACCAAGCGCGTCGGCATCGGGCAGGACTTCGCTCACGAGGCCGATGGCGCGCGCCTCCTCGGCCGCGACAAGCCGCGCCGTGAGCAGGATCTCCTTTGCCCGCGCCGCGCCCAGGAGAAAGACGAGCCTCGCATAGTTGCTCATCGAAAGGCAGTTGCCGAGCGTCCGCGCCACCGGAATGCCGAAGCGGAGATTGGCCGCGGCGATGCGCAGGTCGCAGGCGAGCGCCAGCGCCGCGCCGGCGCCGGTGCAGGCCCCCGCAAGCGCGGCGATCGTCGGCACGGCACAGCGTTCGAGTGCGTCGACGGCGCGGTCGATGCGCTCCTCGTACTGGAGCGCGTCCTCGGGCTGGGCGAAGGTGCGAAACTGGCTGATATCCGTGCCCGCGGCAAACGCCGCGCCGCCCGCGCCGCTGACGATCACGGCCCGCAACGACGGGTCGCGCCCGGCCTCCGCGCAGAATTCGACGAGCCGGTCGTACATGGCGAAGGTCAGCGCGTTCCGCGCCGCCGGCCGGTTGAGAGTGACGCGGGCGATGCCGCCCGCCACAACCACGAGAAGATCGTCGCTCACAGGTTCGCTCCTCGGCGCTTCGCAGGCACTATGGCACGCGCGGCTTTCCTCCCGGAATGGGCAGCGCCCACGCGCCGCTCTATAGTTCGGCGAGCGGGCGGGGACAGGCAGATGGCAGCGCGCACGCGGCGGCCGCGCCGCCGTACGGCCAAGGAGCACGGGCCCGATCCCGTCGATATCAATGTCGGCCAGCAGCTGCGTCACGCGCGCGCGCTTGCGCGGATGACGCAGGCCGAGCTTGGGCGCCGGCTGCGCATGAGTTTCCAGCTCGTGCAAAAATACGAGCAGGGACAAATCCGCATTGCCGCGAGCCGGCTCTACCGCATGGCGCATCTGCTGGGACTGCCGATCGAATTTTTCTTCGCCGGCCTCGGCGATGGTGCCGCGAGCGGGCCGCTCGACCGCGAGGAGATCGAGCTGGTGCGCGCCTTTCGCGGCATCACCGCGCGCGAGGTCAAGGACCGCTTGGCCGCACTCATCGAGAGTATAGCCGGTCGAACCCTGCCGCGGCCGAAAGCGCGCGGCACGCGAGTTCCAGGAGCAAAAGGGTGAGCGCCGAAATTATTCTTGTGCTTTGGCCGGGGCCGGGGCAGTCTGCCCGCAACAAACGGAGGAGGCGTCTATGCGGCAGGAGCCCAAAAGTGGGCCGGACGTACGCACCTTTTGTGCAATGCCCGTGCAAGGCCGGCTGCGGCCCGAGGAAATCCTGCGGCGCAAGCTGATGCAGAAGATGATGGCGCGGCGCGAGCGCCGTGCAGCCGCGCAGGAGCCGGTCCGTCGCGCCGGGTGACGGCCGACCACCGGCTTTGAGGGGAGCCTTCCGGCTCCCCTTTTTGATTCGGATTAGTCGATAATCTGGTCCGCTCGCACCAGAAGCGTTGGCGGCATGTCGAGCCCCAGCGCCTTCGCCGCCCCGGCATTCACCACCAGCTCAAACACGGTCGGTTCCTCGATCGGCAGGTCGGCGGGCTTGGCGCCCTTGAGGATTCGGTCGACGTAATAAGCCGTCCGCTTGTGCAGCACCGTGAGATTGGCCCCGTAGGAGACCAGCCCGCCTGCCTCGCAGAATTGCCGGTCGTCATAGACCGCCGGCAGCCGATGCGCGGCGGCGAGGCGCGCGACCTCGGCGCGCGAGCTGACGATGGCGATGCTGCGGATCGGGATCACCGCCGCAATACCGGCCTTGTCCGCCGCGTCGAACGCAGCGGCGAGGCCGCCGGCGCCGTTGACCGTGAGCCGCACGGCGGCAAGGCCAAGCGCGCGCGCCGCCTCCTCGGCCCGCGCGACCTCGGTGAGAGTCGATTGCGACGAGCCGACGTGGAGCACGCCGACACGCTCCATGCCCGGCGCCAGCTCCTTGGCGATCTCGATCCGCTTGCTGTAGAGGCTCGAGGAATAACTGCTGACGCCAGTCACATTGCCGCCTGGCCGCGCCAGGCTTCCGACAACTTCGCTTGCAACCGGATCAAGCGTCATGCGCGTGACGATCGGCGTATCCCCGGCCGTGGCCCGGGCGGCGTCGAGCACCGGCTGGTAGGCGACGATCACCGCCGGCTTCTTCGCCGCCAGCGCCGCCGCCGTGGCCTTCAATTCCCCCATGCGATAGCCGACGAAGCGCGCGTCGATAAGAACGTCGCCGCCGTCGACATGGCCCAATTCCCGCATCCCGTCCATGAAGGCGTCAAACCCGGGGCTTGCGCCTTGCACTTCGATATCGAGAAAGCCAACGATCGGCTTCGCCCTGTCTTCGGCCGCGGCGGCGCGTGCGACGGCAGCGGTGAGAAGACCCGCGAGGAAGCGGCGGCGGCGCATCGCCGCAGCTTCGCCGCGCCGCAATGGCTTGGCAAGCGCTTGCGCGCGCCCGCGGCCGGTGCCTCAATAAGCGCTGCAGGAGGCGCCCATGAAGACCGCGACCGCAAGCCCCGAAGCCATGGCGAAGCGCACCGTCCGCTTCGGCGATCTCAAATCCTACCAGCAGCAGCACGAGACGGCGGGCATCCCCGACGCCGCCTTCGACACCGTGGCCGCGCGCCGCGTCTATCCCATCATGGTGCCTGAAGCCTATGCCGGGCGCAGCGCGCAGGCGCCCCTCAAAGGCGCGCCGGGCCTCGCCATCACCATCGCCGAGTGCCCTCCCGGCAACGGCGCCGGGCTCCATGCGCACGAACAGAGCGTCGAGAATTTCTTCTGCCTCGACGGGCGCTTCGAGATCGGCTGGGGCGACCGGGGCGAGCATTCGACCGTGCTCGAGCCCATGGACTTCATCTCGATCCCGCGCGGCGTCTGCCGCAGCTTCAAGAATATCGGCGACAAGACCGCGCGCCTTCTCGTCATCATCCAGATCCTGGGCGAGGAGCAAGCCGACCGCGTCCACTACGCGCCGCACGTGGGCGAGGCGATCGCGCGCCAACATGGCGCCGACGCGCTCGCGGCGCTCTCGCGCATCGGCTTCAAATTCGACGCCGGAACGGCAGGCTAATAGACCGGCTCCGATGCCTGGTCTGCGCTGCGCCTGCCGAGCGCCAGCAACGCCGGGCCAGCCGAGAGCCAGAAGATCGTGGGCGCCCAAGCGAAGAGCGCCTCGTAGGCGGGCGCGCCAGCGAGGCCGCCTGCGACGGCGGACATGCGCGCGAAAGTGGCGAGCGCCAGCGCCGAATACATCATCCCGACCACACGGCCCCCGTTGCCGGGCGCGCCGATTGCGAGCGCCGCCGCCACGCCGCTCATCATGGCGATGCCCCAGGCGGCGCCAGCGCCGAACTGCGCCACGACGAGAACCGGAAGCCCGTTTGCCGCCGTCGCCGCAAGGGCGAACGCGCCGCCGGCAATGCCGGCTGCGCCCATGACCGCCAATCCGCCGAACCGTGCGACGAGCGGCGCCGCCGCGAACATCGCGATGTTGAAGCCGATCCAGAACACGGGCATCAGCGTCTCGAGATCGGGCGGCTTCGCGTAGCGCAGGAAGAGACGCGCGCTGTCGATGCTGAAATGAATCTGGAAGCCGATGCCGAGCACGACGACGGCGATGGCGAAGGCGGCCGCGCGGGCGGGCAGAGGGCCGAACTGGCGTTCGGCCGCGGCCAGCATCGTGGGCGCGGCCGATGCCAACCCGGCCGATGTCGCCATCCTGCGCTCGATCGGCGAGAGCGCAAAAGTCGCGAGGAACAGCGCCGCGCTCGCGACCGCGAACGGCAGGCGCGGATCGATGGTGCGCAACGTGATCGTCAGATAGGGTGCCGCCGCGCCGACAACGCCGAAGCCCAGGAGCGCCAGGCTTGCAAGCCACGGAACCGCGGGCCGCGCGGCATATTTGCCAAGCAGCATGAGCGGCGGCGCGCGCAGCGCCGACGACGTCGCGGCCCAGACGAGTGCGCAGCCGATGAACAGCGCCTTCGCCGCATGACCTGCCGCGAGAAACGGCAGGAGCAGGAAAGCGGCACACGAGAGCGCCGTCACCAGCGCGACGATGCGCCCCAGCCGCCCGACGACAGGCGCGATCCGGTCCGCCGCCACCCCCATCGCAAAATCCGTGACCGTGAAGACCGCCTGGTCGAGCATCAGGAGAAAGATCACCGTGGACGCCGGAATGCCGACGGACGCGGCGAGCTGCGGCAGATAGATCACGTAGAGCGTCCAGCCGAGCGTCATCAGCAGTTGCAGCCCGGCGATGGCGAGGCCGGCCGTGCGCGATGCGGCGCCCTGCTCTGTCATGTGCGTGCCTGCGCGGGCTCGAAAGGCCGATTGCGCCGATGCTGACAGATTCCGCCAAGCCGTGCCAGCGCGGGAGCGCGCCACGCCCTGAAATCGCCCTCGCAGATTCCCGTTGCCAGCAGGCGGCCGCGCGGGCAACCATCATCGAAACGACACAAAACCGCGTGGGAACGGCTCGCCCGGCGCGGGCGCCACGTGGAGGAGGCAGTGATGAACGACAGACAATCCGGGCCGCGTTGCGCGGCACTCGTCGGTCCCTATCTCTCGGGTAAGACCACCCTGCTCGAAGCGCTGCTCTTCGCGGCCGGCGCCACGACACGGCGCGGCACGCAGAAGGACGGCAACACCGTCGGCGACCACACGCCCGAGGCGCGGGCGCGGCAGATGTCCACCGAGATCAACGCCGCCCATGCGACCTATCTGGGCGACCGCTGGTACTTCCTCGATTGCCCCGGCTCGGTCGAGCTCGCTTGGGAGGCGCAATGCGCGATGCTCGCCGCCGATGTCGCGGTCGTCGTATGCGAGCCCGAGCCCGAGCGGGCGCTGACCTTGGGGCCGATCTTCAAGTTTCTCGACGATAATTCGATCCCGCACATGGTGTTCATCAACAAGCTCGACACCGCGTCGGCGCGGGTGAGCGAAGTGCTTGCTTCAATGCAGTCGGTCTCGGCGCGCCCGCTGGTGCTGCGCCAGGTGCCGCTGCCGGGTCCTGAGAATGCGCCCGTCGGCTATGTCGACCTGGTGAGCGAGCGCTGCTACCGCTACCGCCCCGGACAGGCGTCGGACCTCGTCAAGCTGCCCGATGATATCGCGGACGAGGAGAAGCAAAGCCGAGCCGGGCTCGTCGAAAAGCTTGCCGACTTCGACGACAAGCTCTTGGAACAGCTGCTCGAGGACGTGCAGCCGTCGAAGGAGGATATCTATCGCCATCTGACCCAGAATCTGCGGCGCGACACGCTCGTGCCGGTGTTCCTGGGCGCCGGCCAGCTGGATCACGGCGTGCGCCGGCTGTGGAAGGCGCTCCGCCATGAGACGCCCGGCGCCACCGCGACAGCCGGGCGGCTGGGACTCGATTCCGCGAGCAAGGATACCGTCGCGAGCGTCATCAAGACCTATTTCCCGCCGCACACCGGCAAGCTGTCTCTGGCACGGGTGTGGTCGGGGCAGGTCACGGAAGGCATGAGCCTCAACGGCACGCGCGTCGCGGGCGTGCTGCGCCTCGAAGGCGCCCAAAGCGAAAAGCTGGCCGCGGCCGGTCCTGGCGAGGTCGTGGCGCTGGCGCGTCTGGAGGGCATCCCCACAGGGACGGTTCTGTCGAGCGGCGCAGCGCACGAGATGAAGAAGGTTTCGATGCCGCGTCCGGTCTACGGCCTTGCCGTGCACGCGGAAAAGCGCGCCGACGACGTGAAGCTCACGCCTGCGGTGGGCCGCCTCGTCGAAGAGGACCCAACCCTCATGCTCGAGCAGAACGCCGATCTGCAGGAGATGGTGCTGTGGGGTCAGGGCGACATCCATCTGCAGATCGCGATGGACAAGCTCAAGTCGAAGCACAACCTCGTGGTTGCCTCGAAGAAGCCGCAAGTCCCCTACAAGGAGACGATCAAGCGCGGCGCGCAGCAGCATTCGCGCTTCAAGCGGCAGTCGGGCGGGCACGGCCAGTTCGCCGACATCCAGATCGAGGTGAAGCCGCTGCCGCGCGGCACCGGCCACACTTTCATCGACTCCGTCGTCGGCGGCGCCATCCCGCGCAACTACATCCCCGCGGTCGAGGAAGGTGTGATGGAGTACCTGAGCCACGGCCCGCTCGGCTTCCCGGTCGTGGACGTGTCGGTCAACCTCATCACCGGCCAGTTCCACGCCGTCGACAGCTCGGACCAGGCGTTCAAGACCGCGGCGCGCCAAGGCATGCAGGAAGCGATGCCGAAATGCGATCCGGTCCTGCTCGAGCCCATCCACTATGTCGAGATCTCGGTGCCGAACGCCTTCACCTCGCGCGTCCAGCGTATCGTCTCGGGGCGGCGCGGCCAGCTTCTGGGCTTTGACGCCAAGCCCGGCTGGGACGGCTGGGACCTCGTGACCGCGCACCTGCCGCTCTCCGAGATGCACGATCTCATCGTCGAGCTGCGCTCGGTGACGCTCGGCACCGCCACATATTCCGACCGCTTCGACCATCTGCAGGAATTGACCGGGCGGCTTGCGGAGAAGGTGATTCAGTCGAAGCAGGAGACGGCGGCACAATAGAGGTCCGCTGTCATTGCGAGCGCGGGCCGAAGCAATCTCAGGGGATTGCCACGCTCCTCGCGATGACGCAGCACAACGAGGGGGAGAGAACATGAAGCGTCGGATCGTTGCCATCGCCGCCGCACTTGCGCTCGTCGGGGCGCAGGCGCAGGCGGAAACGTTGAAGCTCGCGGTGCCGCAGCGCGGCTCGTGGGGTACGTCCTACACCGACCTCGGCATTCGCCAAGGCTTCTTCAAGGCCGAGGGCCTCGACATCGAGATCACCTATACCGAGGGCGGCGCCTCGAACGAGCAGGCGGTGATCTCGGGAAGCGTCGACATCGCCATCGAGACGGGCTTCCTCGGCATCCTTGCCGCCTACGTCAAGGGCGCGCCCGTGCGCGTCATCTCGCCGGCCTCGACCGGCGCGCCGGAAGTGTTCTGGTATGCGAAGGCCGAAAGCGGAATCAAAAGCCTGAAGGATGCGCACGGCAAGAGCGTCGGCTTCTCCAATCCGGGCTCATCGAGCAACCTCATCCTGTTGCAGCTCCTGAAGGAGGCCGGCATCACCGACGCGAAGCTCGTGCCGGTCGGCGCGTCGCAAAACGGGCTGCCGCTCGTCATGACCGGCCAGCTCGACATCTGCTACGCCGTGCCGCCGGTGGCATTGCCCGAGCTGCAGCAAAAGACGATCGTCGCCGTTGCGCGCGGCAACGACAGCGAGGCCGTGCGCAACGAGACGGTGCGCGTCAACGCGGCGAACCTCGCGAGCCTGCAAGGCAAGCGCGATGCCATGGCGCGCTTCATCCGCGCCTATGCCAAGTCGCGCGACTTCGCCTTCACGGATGCCGGCGTTGCCGACTACGCCAAATTCACCAGCCAGTCGCCCGATCTCGTGCACTACATGGTCGCCAATTTCGAGGACAAGAACCAGAACGAGCTGCACGACATCAAGGGCATGGATCGCGTGATCGACGAGGCGCTGGCGGCGAAGCGCATCGCAAAGCCGATGCAGCCCGACGAGCTCAAAGGCATGCTCGATTTCGTGGCGCCCGACGTCAACTGACGAGCGTTAGCCGCCGCGAAAGGTTTTAGGCCGAGACTAGGGATTGGGGGGTTGAAGCGGCGGTCGTAGCGCATGACCCTTCTCGTCGAACCGCGGATCGCGATCCGGACGCCTTCGGACGCCGATGTCGCCGGGCTCGCCGCGCTGGTCAACCTGCTCGCCGCCGAATCCTCGCACCTCTTCATCATGCCGATCGCCGGCCCCGATCCGGCGAAGACCCTGCGCGCACATCTCGCTGCTGTCGCAAAGACCGGCAGCGAGGGGGTGCTCGTGGCGGATTGCGACGGCGGAATTGCCGGGCTCCTCACGGCCGCGCGCGGGCTTCATCCGGCCAAGCGCGGCGTTGCCACGGTCGGCATCGGTGTCCGGCCGCGGAACCGTCGCTGCGGCGTGGGGCGGGCACTCATGACCGGGCTTGAGGCGTGGGCCGGCGAGGCAGGCGTCGATCGCCTCGAACTGACCGTCGTCGTCTCGAACGCGGCCGCCATCGCGCTCTATCGAAGCTGCGGTTATAAACAAGAAGGCATCCTGCGCGCCGCCGCGCGGATCGACGGCGAGCCGGTCGATCAGATCATGATGGCGAAATTGCTCTAGGCGCCGACCTGCGTCGCGAAATCGCCCACGCGTGACGAGGCTGGGCCCGCATCGCGAGAAGCCGGAGCGAACATGGTTTACCGGCGGTTAAGGAGCCCCCTGCTATAGCGGCGGGCGATGACGCGACCGCGCGAAGCCGCGCTCGAATGGCTCGACGCCGAGCTTGCCGCCACGCCGCAAGCCCTTGCGCCGCGCTACCGGCGCGCAGGGATCCTGGCCGCGCTCGGCCGGTTCGATGCCGCGCGCAGCGACTATCTCGCCGTGCTCGCGGCCGATCCTTCCCATCTCGGCGCGCTCAATGATCTCGGCACGCTGCTGCACGGGACCGGATATCTGAGAGCCGCCCGCACCTGCTACGGCGAAGCGGTGACGCGGCATCCCGACGCGCCGCGACCGCGCGTCAACCTGGCCAACATGCTGCTCGACGTGGACGACAGCGCCGCCGCTCGAACGCACTACGAAGCGGCGCTCGCGCTCGCACCCGATCTGGCCGAGGCTCATCAGGGCCTTGCGCGCGTCCTTGCCGAGAGCGGCGAGGACGAAGCCGCCGCGCGCCACCGCGAGAGGGGATTCCGCGGACGCGCCGTCGTGGCGCAGCCGTGGCATGGACAAGGTGACGGCGTGCGGCTTCTTCATCTCGTCGCGGCCGCCGGCGGCAACGTGCCGACGCGGTTCCTGATCGACGAAGGCGTTTATCGCACGACCATCGTGGTCGCCGACTTCTTCGATCCGCGGGACAAGCTGCCGCCGCACGATCTCGTCTTCAACGCGATTGGCGATGCCGACCTCGCGGCCGACGCGCTCGCGGCGGCCGAGAGGCTGATCGCGCACACGCGAGCGCCGATCCTCAATCCGCCGCACGCCGTGCGCGAGACCGGGCGGGTGGCGACGGCCACGCGCATGGCCGGGCTTCCGGGTGTTGTCGTGCCGCGCACGCGGAGCTTCGCCCGCACCGCGTTGGAACGCGCGGGCGCGGAGCTCCTCGTTCGCGAAGGCTTCAGCTTCCCTTTGCTGCTGCGCCGGCCCGGCTTCCACACCGGCCGCTTCTTCCTGCGCATCGACGATCCGGGCGATTTCGATGCGGCGCTCGCGCGGCTGGCCAGCGCCGAGCTCACGGCGATCGAGTTTCTGGATGCGCGCGGCGCCGATGGTTTCGTGCGCAAGTACCGCGTCATGGTGATCGGCGGTCGGCTCTTTCCGATGCATCTCGCGCTCGCGGCAGACTGGAAGGTGCATTACTTCACCTCCGACATGGCCGAGCGCGCCGATCATCGCGCCGAGGAGGCGCGCTTTCTCGCCGATATGCCGGGCGCAATCGGCGGCGCGGCCGTGGCGGCGCTCACCGCGATCGCCGGGCGGCTCGCGCTCGATTATTGCGGCATCGATTTCGCCCTCGACCGCAACGGCCGGGTCCTGTTGTTCGAGGCCAATGCAACCATGGTCGTCAACCCGCCGGAGCCAGATCCGCGCTGGGACTACCGCCGGGCGGCGGTCGCCCGCGTCCGCGCTGCAGCCGCCAGCCTTTTGGCGGGGCGCGCCGGCACCTCACAGGCAATTCACTTGCCGTGAACGATTGGGGGGCTTATCTGGCTAGGGAACGCCAGGCGAGCCCAGGAGACGATGATGCTGGTCAAGGTCAAACGCGGCTGGGAGTTGCGGGAAAGCCAAGCAACCCCCGAGTCGGTTTTTCTCGATCGCCGCCGCATCGTCCAGGCCATGGGCATGGGTGCGCTTATCGCCGCGACGGGCCTCGCTCCCAAGGCGGACGCGGCCGCGCCGCCGCCCGATCCCTCGGCCGGGCTTTATCCGGTGACGCGCAACGACACCTACAAGCTCGACCGGCCGATCACCGACGAGAAACTTTCGACCCATTACAACAATTTCTATGAATTCACCGAGGACAAGGACGTCGACGCCGACGCGCTGCCGGTCCGGCCATGGACGGTAAAGATCGACGGCATGGTCGAGAAGCCGATGACGCTCGACATCGACGATCTCCTGAAGCGGATGAAGCTCGAGGAGCGGCTCTATCGCCACCGCTGCGTCGAGGCGTGGTCGATGGCGGTGCCTTGGAGCGGCTTTCCGCTCAAGGATCTGGTCGCGCTCGCAAGCCCGCTCGGCAGCGCCAAATACGTGCGCTTCGAGAGTTTCCAGAACGCCAAGGTCGCGCCTGGTCAGCGCGAGTTCTGGTATCCATGGCCCTATATCGAAGGGCTGACGATGGAGGAAGCGGCGAACGAGCTTTCCTTCATGGTGACCGGCATGTATGGCCATCCCGTGCCGCGCCAGGACGGCGCGCCGCTTCGTCTCGCGACGCCGTGGAAGTACGGCTTCAAGTCGGCAAAATCGGTCGTCAAGATGACCTTCACCGACCAGCGGCCGAAGACGTTCTGGGAAGCAATCCAGAGTTCGGAATATGGGTTCTGGGCCAACGTCAATCCGGCGGTGCCGCATCCGCGCTGGAGCCAGGCGACCGAGCGCGTGCTCGGTCAGAACGAGCGCGTGCCGACGCAGATCTGGAACGGCTATGGCGAGTATGTCGCGCACATGTATGACGGCCTGAAAAACGAGCGGCTCTTCGCGTGAACGCGCCGCACGCGCGCGTCATATAACGTGGAAGACATACAGCAGGATGATGACCGGGATCGGGATCCCGAGAACCCAAAGCAAGATCGGCCGCATCGTCGTCCCCTTTCAGAAGCCCCACGCATAACAGCGGGACGGCTTCGGCCGATCCCGAACTAAATTTCCCGCCGTGGCGTTGTTAGAAAGCGCTGGGATGCTTGCTCCCACTGCGTCTTGTGGTTTAAAATTAACGTAGTACCGCTAATAGGAGCACCTATATGCGTCTATCGATTGGGATTTTGGCCGCGGCAGCCCTGACTCTCGCGGCCTGCGGCACCACGCCGGCCGACCGTGCGGTGACCGGCGCCGGGATTGGCGCTGCTGGGGGTGCCGTCGCCGGCGCGCTGGTTGGCGATCCCCTGATCGGCGCCGCGGCCGGCGCTGCGGTTGGCGGGGTCGTCGGCGCGGCGACCGACCCGAACGACGTCTATCTCGGCAAGCCCGTCTGGAAGTAGCTCGAACGCTTCTTTAACCCGATCGCGGCAGTCTCAAGGCGCCGGATAGCTCTCCGGCGCCCTATTGCTGCCCCATTCCGGACAAAGACTTCCGGTAGAACCGTACCTTCTTTCGTGATCGGGTTCCCTGTTCATGCGCTCACGTATCCCGCCTGCCGACGTTTCCGAAGCCTCAACCGATATTCGCCGCGAGCCGAGCCTGGCGCGCCAGGCGCCCGCGGTCGCACGCCTGGGCGTCGACGGCGCGTCCGCGGCAAAGCCGCTTCGCGCCGGCGAGCGGCTGGCCGTACTGTCTTCGAGCGAGGCGCCCGCGGATGGACGCGCGGGGCGGAGCATGCTGTTCACAGCCGGGATTGCCATCGTCGGCGCGCTCGCGCTTGTCGGCGCCTTCACGCTGGTGCGGTTTTTCGCCGGCCTTTAGACGCGGGCCTCCCCGTGCTAGGAATGGTGCCCTGAGGCGGGCTCGCCGCCGGGAGGAGAGCATGGCCAAGCTGCGTCACATCGCAATCGCCACCAAGGACCCGATCAAGACCGCCGAGTTCTACAAGAAGGCGTTCGACTTCCGGGAGATCGCGCGGACCCCGATGGGCAACCCGCTGGCCGACGGCGTGTTCCTCAGCGACGGCACCATCAATCTCGCCATCCTCAACTTCAAGACCGACCAGCTCGGCAAGGGCATGGACTTCACCGGGGTCCATCATTTCGGCGTGCTCGTCGAGGATGCCGACAAGGCGATGGAAAAGCTCGAGGCGCTCGGCGGCGAATGCTTCATGCGGCCGTCGCCGGAAGAGCGCATGGGCTATTTCGAGATCAAGTTCCGCGGACCCGACGGCACCGTGTTCGATATCGCCGAGCATCCGTGGGGCGGCAGCGCACCCTTGGACAGCGAGACCGCACGCCTCAAGGAACCGCAGCCGGCGAAGTAGGCCGCGCCGGGCTCAGCGCGCTGGCGCCGCGGCGGGACGACGGCTCGACCAGAGCCGGAGGCTCGCAAGTGCCGCATCAGCGAGTCGCGGCAGGAACACCGGCCGCAACAATCCCTCGTCCATGATGCTCATGCGGCGCGCGTTCTCCGCGTAGCAATCCTCGAGGAAGCGGCGGAAGGTGAAACCGTCGAGAAAGACGCTTGCCTGCGTCGCGGCAAAGTCGTGGCCGTCATTGGCCTTTGCGCCGCGGCGCGCCGTGCCGACCATGCGGCGAAGCGCGCGTGTGTAGAAGCGCAGCGAGGCCGCGCCCCGGCGCCACGCCGCGCCCTTCCCCTGCTGCACCTGGCGCCACGCCATCCAGTTGATGAAGAAGACGATGTGGCGCGTCTCTTCGTACATCAGCCGCTCGAAGATCTCGAACATCTGCTCCGGCAGGAAGCCCGCCTCGCGCGCGATCTTGAAGACCCCGAATCCCAGGAAGGAGTCCATGCATTCGCCGAACCCGAAATCCTTGAATGCCGTCTCGATATCGCTGGGCAGGGTTTCGAGCGGCTGCTCGACCGCGTCGATGCCGTAGCGCGCGATCATCACGCGGATGAGTTCGGCGTGGCGCGCCTCCTCGAAGCCCTGAAGGTCGATCGCCTCGCGCAGCGCGGCATCGCTCACCGTCTCGGCAAACGCCCGGACGATCGCGCCGGCGCGCCGCTCGGTATGCCATACCTCCTGCCAGAACGGCACGGCGCGGAGCCGTTCCAAGGCGGCCTCGTCGAGCTCGGGCCACGGCAGCTCGGCCGGCACATAGTCCTGATAGGTCGCGTGGAAATGACGGCAGAACAGCGCCTTGTGCGCCTCCGACCCGATCGCCACCGCGGTGTCGCCATCACCTCGCATGAGCCCGCTCGATAACGCTAGCGCGGAGGCGTCGGCGGCGTGCCGCCGTTGCGCTCGGCGACCTTGCGCAGCAGGAAGTCGCGGAACACGGCAATGCGCTTCGAGGTGCGCAGCTCCTCGGGATAGACGAAATAGGCCTCGGTCTCGGGCCCGATCAGCTCCGGGAGGATACGCACGAGGTCGCTCGTCTCGTGTTCCATGAAGTCGGGCATCGCGGCGATGCCGAGGCCGCTTTCGACCGCACGGTAGATCGCGTAGAGATTGTTCACCGTCATGATCGGCCTCCGTTCGCGCCCGTCCGCGCCGGCCTCGATCAGCCAGTTCACCGAGCGCACCGGCGCGCGCGAATCGCCGCCGTAGACGATGATCCGGTGCTTGTCGAGATCCTCGCCATTTTGCGGCGTTCCGTGCTTCTTCAGATAGTCGCGCGAGGCGAACACGAGGTTGCGCACCGTCATGAGGTGCCGCTGCACGAGGTCGGGCTGGCGCGGCGGCGACATGCGGATCGCCACGTCGGCCTCACGCATGGAGAGGTCGAGCTCGCTGTCGTCGACGACGAAGCTCAATTCGATCTCGGGATAGAGATCCATGAATTCGCGCACCCGCGGCACAAGCCAGGCCGAGCCGAACGCGACCGTCGTCGTGACCTTGAGTGGGCCCTTGGGCCGGTCCTTCGATTCCGACAGCATCGCCTCGGTCATGGCGAGCTTGGCGAACACCTCACGCGCGGTGCGGTACAGGAGATCGCCCTGCTCGGTCAGGATGAGGCCGCGCGCGTGGCGATGGAACAGCGGCACCGACAGGCTCTCTTCGAGCGCGCTGATCTGGCGGCTCACGGCGGACTGGCTCAGGTTCAACGCCTCGCCGGCATGCGTGAAGCTGCCCGCCTCCGCCACCGCGTGGAAGACCCGAAGCTTGTCCCAATCCATCGGTTGGATCGCCACGGCTTTTTGGACCTATTCTATTCTATCATACGGGGGCAAGGGCCGCGGCATCCTGCGCCGCCAGGAATTTCTCCGCCTCGAGCGCGGCCATGCAGCCCATCCCGGCCGCGGTGACGGCCTGGCGGAACACCTTGTCGCGCACGTCGCCGGCGGCGAAGACGCCGGGAATGTCGGTCGCGGTCGAATCGGGCCGCGTGAGGATATAGCCGCCCTCGTCGAGCCTGAGCTGGCCGCGGAACAGCTCGGTCACAGGGTCGTGGCCGATCGCGACGAAGACGCCGTCGCATGCCAGATCGCGCATCGCCCCGGTCTTGACGTTCTTGAGCCTCACGCCATTCACGCGTTCGGGCGTGCCGCCACCCAGGATCGCTTCGACGACGCTGTCCCAGATGACGGAGACGTTTGGATGCGCGAAGAGCCGCGCCTGGAGGATCTTCTCGGCGCGCAGCGCGTCGCGGCGATGGACGAGGGTGACGCGAGTCGCGTGATTGGTCAGGTAGAGCGCCTCCTCGACCGCGGTGTTCCCGCCGCCCACGACGACGACCTCCTTGCCGCGGAAGAAGAACCCGTCGCACGTGGCGCAGGCCGAGACGCCAAGGCCCCGAAGCCGCTCTTCGCTGGGCAACCCGAGCCAGCGCGCCTGCGCGCCGGTGCAGATGGCGAGCGTGTCCGCGACATAGGTGTCGCCCGAATCGCCGACGCAGTGGAACGGCCGCTTGGACAAATCCGCGGTGACGACGAGGTCGCTGATAAGGCGCGTGCCGACATGCTCGGCCTGCTTCAGCATCTGCGCCATGAGCCAGGGGCCCTGGATCACTTCGGCGAAGCCCGGATAATTCTCGACGTCGGTCGTGATCTCGAGCTGGCCGCCGGGCTGCAGGCCCTGAACGAGGATGGGCTTAAGGTTGGCGCGCGCGGCATAGATCGCGGCCGTATAGCCGGCGGGGCCTGAGCCGAGGACAAGGAACTTGGTGCGATGTTGGGTCATGGTGCGTCAGAAGCCGAACATATGGTCGAAGCTGAAGGAACCGCCCGCGCCGGCGAGCCCGTGATAGCCGAAGAGGCGGCAGGTCGTATCGCGCACGATGATATAGGCATCCTCGCCCGCGCGCGCACGCGTTCCCTCGTCGAACGTGTCGCGGTAGTGGAAGAGCCGCGAGCCCGAGCACGGGATCGCGAGCGCGGCGCGCGCCACCTCGGCGCCGGTGCGGTCGTGCAGCACGAGATCAGTCTGGCTCGTCCCGTGCCACGGCGTCGAGGCGGGATAGATCAAGTGGCAGATCGTGTCGTGCGCCTTCGACCCGAGCCGCAGGAAGAGCCGCGTCGAGAGCCCGGGCGCGCGGCCGGAATAGGATTGCGGCTCGCCGCGATAGGTGAGCACGGTGTTGAACACGTGCGCGCCGAAGCTGGTCTCGGCCTCGTGCCCGCTCGCGCGATGCTCGTACCGGAAGAGCGCGTGGAGCCATCCGTCGCCCTCGCCGCCCGCGCTGAAATCGTAGCTGAGCTCGAGATGGCCGTAGCCGCCGGGCAATTCGGCGCCGTTTAGAATGCCGTCGATGTCGCACAGGGTCGCGTGCGCGCGCGGCAGCCGGCCGAGGAACTTGCGCGCCGCCTCGCGCCCGTCGCAGTCATAGATCGCGAGCGCCACCGGCAGGTCGCGCTGCGTCGTCGCCATCGGCGTCGGCAGCGCGATCGTGCGGAACTCGCCGCGCGGCAATACGGGCGCCGGCAGGAGATAGCCCTTGCCCAGGAGGTTGCCGAGCTCGGCGAGCTTCGGATCGGGATGCAAATCCGTGCGCTCGACATTGACGTGCGCGATGCGCCGCCGCGCGCCCTTCGCCACCTCGTAGCGCGGCCGCACGAAATATTTTCCGGCACGCACCTCGATCTGCTGCGGCCAACGCGCCTTGGGCAGGATCGAGGCGACATCGACGGCGCAGGTGGCGTAAGCCCCGATCTCGCGCGGCACGGGCGCGACCGTGTCGTCGCCCATCAAGTTCAAGGCAACGGCGCCGGCGGGAATGGCGCAGGGCTGACTGTTCTGCACCCACAAGGTCACGCTCTCGCCTGCGGCCGGCGCCGGCAGCCCGGCATAATAATCCGCAGGCCACGCGTTGGCGTCGTGCGTCGCCGAGAGCGTCGGGGTCGTGCCCTCCGCCTCGATGTCGAGCGCGTATTTCACCACGTCGTGGCCCTTGGCGCCGACGACATGGAGAAAGAGTTGGCCAGTGAATTCGGGGAGATCGAAGCGCCGCCGCACCGCGCGGCTGTCGATCGCGATGGCGCTCATGCCGGGCGCAAGCTCCTCGCGCCACTCCGCGATCGCGATGCCATCCTCATCGTAGAGGAGACACCACAGCGCCGCCGCCGGCGCGCCATACCCGGTCCAGTAATTCGCCGTGACGAGGCGGGTCGAAAGCCCGCCCGCATCGCGGAAGAAGACGAAATTGGTGGCGAAGTTCAACGGATCGAGATAGCGCGCACGATTGCCGAGGAGCGCGTCCGGAATGCGCAGCGCATCGAGCGAGAGCGCTTCCGCGCCCGCTGGCAGAAGGTGGCGGATATGGTCGATGAGGCGCCCGGCGTCGAACGCGACCGTCAGCACGAAGCGCGAGCGGCAGGCGGCAAGCTCGGTCACCGGTTGCGCCGGCTGCCCCAGCACCGACCGGCCGATATGGCTCAGGTCCTGGACGAAAGAGCCGGCAAGACGCAGCCCGCGCAGATCGTAAAGCTCGGCGAGCGCGTCAGCCTGGCCATCGGGATCGTAGATCGCAACCGCCCCTTCGCCGAGCCGGCGCCGCAATTCCGGCCAGCGCCGCGCCGCGAGCGGATGTGTCACCGCCTTGAAGAAGGCGTTGCCGCCGCGCGCGTTGTTGAAGGTCTCGATTCTGAGAGCCATCGGGGATTCCGTCCTTGGCTTAGCAGGCAAGCGGCGCCGACGCCACCTTTGCCACCAACGCGAGTCGCGCTGCCGGCCTTGACGTATGTACGCAAATAGAATACGATGGTGCGGCGTGTGAGTCTCGGCCCGGCAGGCGCCGCCGCGGCTGCACAGCCGGGCGAAAGGGATCTGTACGCATATGGCCACCCTGTCGAATCGGCCGCCGGACTATTCCGCCGAACGAAGCCAATTCAGCGATGGGAGCGAATCCACCGAACGAACCCAATTTGCCGAGCGAACCCAATTTGCGAGACTCCCTCTCCCCGGCGGGGAGAGGTTTTCGTGCGGCGACCGAACAAAGCCATTTGACCGAACGAAGGCAATTTTGCTGCGAGGAGCGATTTGACCGAACGAACCCAATTTGCCGCGCGCAGCGAAATTACCGCACGAACCCAATTTGCCCTGCCCGGCCCTTGGCGTCATTGTGCGTCGGCGCCGGCGGCGCGCTCCGTAACGGCACAGGGTTCTCGCAGTGAGCAACGATACCGACGTGAAGGCGGGCGGCGTGCCGCGCGCGGCCGCCGACGAGGAGCGCTACTGGCGCTACGCCCTCAACACCGTCTTCGCGGTGACGGCGCTGCGGCTCTTGTGGCTCGCGCTCGGCGGGGCCGATCTCTATCCCGACGAGGCGCAATACTGGTGGTGGTCGAAGCATTTGGCCTTCGGCTACTACTCGAAGCCGCCGCTCGTTCCTTGGCTGATCGCGCTCACGACGACCCTTGGCGACAGCGAATTGGCGGTGCGGCTCGCGGCGCCGCTGCTGCATTTCGCGGCCGCGCTCGCGATCTTCGCCCTTGCCCATCGCCTTTATGGCGCGCGGATCGCCGCTTGGTCGGCCGTCGTCTATGCGACGTTGCCGGGCGTCTCCGCCTCCGCCGTCATCATGTCGACGGACGCGCCGCTTCTCCTGTGTTGGGCTCTTGCGCTCCTCCTTTTCCTGCGCGCGCGCGAGGAAGGCGGGCGCTGGTGGATCGGGCTCGGCATCGTCGCGGGATTGGGCCTTCTGTCGAAATACGCGATGGCGTATTGGCTCATCTCGGCACTGCTCTACCTTCTTGCCCATCGCGGCGAGCGGCGGCATCTGCCGGCGTTTCTTGGCGCGAGCGCGATCGCCCTCCTCGTCTACGCCCCCAATTTCGCGTGGAACCTCGCGCACGGCATGGCGAGCTATCGCCATACCGCCGACAATGCCGCCTTCCACGGCCTCCTGTTCCATCCCGGCCATTTCCTCCTGTTCTTCGGCTCGCAGTTCGGCGTATTCGGGCCGTTCCTGTTCGCGGCGCTGCTCGTCGTGACGGCGCTCGGGCGCAAGATTTTCGCCGACCCGCGCGCGGCGTTTCTTGCCTTTTTCGCCTGGCCCGCGCTCGCGATGATGTTCGTCGTGAGCTTCCTCTCGCGCGCCGAGCCCAACTGGGCCGCGCCGGCCTATGTCTCGGCGACGGTGCTCGTCGTTGCGGTGCTTCTAGAGCGCGGCTGGCGCTCGCTCGTCATCGCCTCGATCGCGTTGCACGTCGTGGCGGCGCTCGTGCTATTCGAGGGCGAAGCCGCGGCTCGCGCCCTCCATGTGACCCTGCCGGCGCGCTTCGATCCCTTGCATCGACTGCGCGGCTATAAGCGGCTCGGATCGAGCGTCTCCGGCATGCTGGCCATGCATCCGGGCGCGGTGCTGATCGGGAATGACCGCGAGACCATGGCCGGGCTTCTCTATTACGTCGAGCCGCACCCGCAGAAATTCCTCAAGTGGAATGGCGACGACAACCTGCCGCACGACGGCTTCGATCTCGAAGCGACCCCCGACGCGTTCATTGGTCAGAACGCGCTCGTGGTGAGCCCGGATCCCGACATCACGCGCATCGTCACGCGCTTTGCCGCGGCCGGGCCGGTGCAGCACATCATCATTCCCTTGGGCGACGGCGACAGCCGCAGCTACGTCGTCCGCTACCTCGAGGGCTTCAAAGGCTATCGCTGACGCGCGAGCTCGATGCCGGCGCGCTGGAACAGCGTCGCCGCCAGCCACGTCGCTGTCCCCGCGAGAAACGCACCGGCCACGAGATCGCTCACATAATGCTGGTCGAGCACCACCCGGCTCGCCATGACGAGAAAGGCCGCGGCCACGTAGATTGACCACAAGCGGCGCTCGATCACGAAGAGGGCTGCGGCGAGGCTCACGATCGTGATCGCATGGCCCGAGGGGAAGGACCAATAGGCCGCATGCGCTCCGTGCCAGGTGAAGCCGAAAATCCCGTCGTTGAGGAACAGCCGCGGCCGGGCGCGGCCGAACACCGGCTTCAGAATGTCGCCGATGAGACCCGCGCCGGCGACGGTCACGAATACGAATGATGCGCGCCACGCCTCTTGCCCGTGCCGGCGCTTGCGCGCGGGATCGGTGGTGCGCCGTGCAGAAAAGGCAAATCCCGCCGCGAGGAGCGCGGCGATCACGAGATAACCAGTCGAGACGCCGAACTTCGTGATGAAGCTGAAGGCCGTGTCCCAAGCGGGCCCGATCGTTGCGAAGAAGCGCGCCGCCGGGCGGTCGAGCCACGCGTAGGAGGCCACGATCGCGAGCGCGTCGAGCCCGAGTAAGAGTGCGAAGCGCCGGAGCGCCGGCGACGGGTGCTTGAGCGCGCGCGCGAGCGCGGCGAGGCCGTCGCTGACGACGATCCAGCGATGGAGAAGCCACGTTGTCGCGACGACGAGGAATCCCGACGCGATCACGTCGGAAAGAAAGTGCCCGCCCTGCGCGACGCGCACGATGCCGATGAGCGCGCCCAATCCGACGGCCCCGGCCATCGCGGCACGGCGCGCGCCTGGCGCTGCCATCAAGAACCCGGCCGCGACGAGCACAAACCCGTTCGAGGGATCGCCCGCTGGGAACGAGCAGTTGCGCGTGCATTGATCGCTCGGCACGAAGGGCGGCGAGAAGTGCGCGGCGCCGCCGAACTCGACAATCTGCTCCGGCCGCGCGCGGCCCCAATGGTCCTTGAAGATCGTGTTGACGACGAGCCCCGGTCCGAGCGCGAGTGCGAGCACGAGGAAGGCGCCGGCGCGCCAGTCGAGCCCGTGCCACGGCCTCCGCGCGCCCAAGACGATGAGCGCGAGGCCTGCAAGCGCGACGAGCGCCGCAAGCACCGGCACCGCACGCCGCACAAGCTCGAACGGCGGCCAATGGGCGAGGAAGAAGCCGCGGCCGGGCGCATAGAAAAGCCCGCTTGCCCACAGATCGACCGCAGGCAGGAGCACCGAACCGCCACAGATGACGAGAAACGCCGCGAGGAACAGCGCGACGCGCGTGGCCGTCATGCCACGTCGGCGAGTCGCAAAGCGAGCCGGTCGCGGATGAGACCGGCGGCGCGCCCCGCCTCGTCAGGCGGGCGATAGGTCCACGTCTCGATCCTGCCGCGGAACGGCCGGGTTATACCGGCCTCCTCCATCGCGCGATGGAAGCGCGCGAATTTGCGCGAGCCGCCCTCGAGCGGTACGACGTGCACGGGCCTCCCCGTGGCCGCGGCCTCGCTCACCATGTTGACGGAATCGGCCGTGACAACGATGGCGTCCGCAAGCCCGAGCATGCCGAAATAAGGATTCTCGCCAGAGCCGTCCCAGATGAAGGCAGGCAGCCCCTGGAGCCGGGCCGTGAGCTCAGCGAGTGCAGCGGGGGACGTGCGGCGCGACGGCGTGATCGCGAGCCCCATCCCCGCGGCGGCGAGCGCGGCAAGCTCGGCCGCGAGCGTGGAGAAGCGCTCGCGCGTCAGGCGATAAACGCGATTGTCGCCGCCGATGAGCACCGCCACCAGCGGTCGCGGCAGATTGGCGAGGAGCGGGGCGAACCGCCGCGCACCCTCGGCGAGCCGCGCCGGCGTTACGCGGTGCACGGCACCGAGCGTGGTCACGACATTGTCGCCTCGGACGGGATCGTGGCTCGGCGCGACCACGAGGTCGACGCAGTTGCGCGCGTAGCGCGGATCCTGGATCTGCACCCAGAATGTGCGGCCGCCGCTCGCACGCTTGACCGCGAGCGCCGGGGCAACGGCATTCCGCCCGCACGCGATCGCGAGATCGGGCCATGGCGGCTCGAGCCGGTCGCCGTCCAACCCGGCGGCGGCAAGCGGCTGGAACCACAACGCCGGAACAAGATGGCGCCAGGGAGCGCGGATCGAGAGCCGCTTTTCAATGAAGGGCCAACCGATCGCCTCGGCCAAGCCAAGCACTTGGCTCGCCATGCCGATCTTGCCGTCGTGGATCGCCCAGACGCTCGGCTGAGACGCTGCTAACCCCATGGACTTTCTACATCATGTCGCGCATGGCGGGAGCGCGCCAGCGGTTGCAATATAATTACTGGCCGCTAGGATGAGCAACATTCGGTCGCGAAACGGCGGTCGAATCGCCAAAAACAAGATCCCGGGAGGCGTCGATGCGGCGCATCAAGCTCGACAAGATCGATCGGCGCATCCTCCGCGACCTCCAGGCAAACGGTCGCATCACCAACGTCGAGTTGGCCCGGCGCGCCGGCATTTCCGCGCCACCCTGTCTGCGGCGCGTGCGGGCGCTTGAGGAGGCGGGCTTCATCCGCGGCTACCACGCCGATGTGAACCCTGAGGCGCTGGGCTTCGGGGTGACCGTATTCGCGCAGGTCGGCCTGTCGAGCCAGGCGGAGCCCGACCTCAAGGCGTTCGAGGCGCTGACCTCCGGCTGGCCCGAGGTGCGCGAGGCCCACATGCTGGCGGGAGAGACCGATTTTCTGCTTAAGATCGTGGCAACCGATTGGGACAGCTACCAGCGTTTCCTCACGACCAAGCTTACGGCGGCGCCCAACGTGGCCCACGTGCGGTCCTCGCTCGCCATTCGCTCATCGAAATACGAGCCCGGCGTTCCGATCGAAGTAGAGGGAAAGGCCTAGCGGAAGCGGACCTTGATGACTTCGTAGGAGCGGGCGCCGCCGCGAGGGGTCGAGACCTCGACCGTGTCGCCGATGCTCTTGCCGATGAGGGCCCGCGCCAGGGGCGAAGTCACGGAGAGCCGGCCCTTGCTGATATCGGCCTCGTCCTCGCCGACGATCTGGTAGGCCGCCTCCTCGTCCGTTTCCTCGTCGGCCAGAGTCACGGTCGCGCCGAATTTCACCGTCTTCCCCGACAATTTCGAGACGTCGATGACCTCCGCCCGAGCGATCTTGTCTTCGAGCTCGAGCACCCGCCCCTCGATGAAACTCTGCCGTTCGCGCGCAGCCAGATATTCTCCGTTCTCGGAGATGTCGCCATGCGAGCGGGCCTCGGCAATCTGCTTGATGATGGAGGGTCGGTCGACCGTCTTGAGCCGCTTGAGTTCGTCCTGAAGGCGGTTGAAGCCGGCCATGGTCATGGGGATTTTGGTCATGACAGGTAAACAGCCACCTCTTGCTGTAATGCTGCTACCACGGGGATCAAGCGGCCAGGATCAAAACGATCCGGTAAAATAGGATTGGAGCGGAGCGACTTCAAGGACGCCTGCCCCAAGCGCCGCAATCGCCTGGACCGCCGCACGGGCGCCCGCGACCGTCGTGTAGTAAGGGATGTTAAGGGTCAGCGCGGTCCGCCGCAGGCTGAAGCTGTCGGCGATCGCCTGGGTGCCCTCGGTCGTGTTGAAGACGAGCTGAACCTCGCCCGACAGCATCCTGTCGACGATGTGGGGGCGGCCCTCGTGAACCTTGTTAACGCGTTCCACCGCCACGCCCGCTTCGGCCAGAAGCTGTGCCGTCCCCTCGGTGGCAAGCACGGCGAACCCCAATTCGACGAGGCGCCGGCAGGGTTCGACCATGGCCGGCTTGTCGCGGTCCCGCACCGAGACGAAAACCCGGCCCGTCTGCGGGAGGGTGATGCCGCTGCCAAGCTGCGACTTGGCGAAGGCGCGGCCGAAGTCCGAGTCGAGCCCCATGACCTCGCCCGTTGACTTCATCTCGGGCCCCAGGATGAGGTCGACCCCGGGGAAGCGAGCGAAGGGAAACACCGCCTCCTTGACCGCGACGTGCTCGCGCAGCGCCGGCCGGCGCAGCTGGAACGAGGCAAGCTTCTCACCAACCATCAGCCGGGCAGCGATTTTGGCGATTGGAATGCCCGTGGCCTTGGCGACGAATGGCACGGTGCGGGAGGCACGCGGATTGACCTCGAGCACGAAAACGCGGCCGTCCTTAACGGCGTACTGCACGTTCATGAGACCCACGACGTGGAGCCCGCGGGCGAGCTCGGCCGTCTCGCGTTCAAGCTCGCGGATCACTTCGGGGGGCAGAGTGTAGGGCGGCAGCGAGCAGGCGCTGTCGCCGGAATGGATGCCGGCCTCCTCGATATGCTCCATGATGCCGGCGACGTAGACCGCGGTTCCATCGGCGAGCGCGTCGACATCCACCTCGATCGCATCCTGAAGATAGCGGTCGATCAGCACGGGGTTGCGGCCTGAGACGTTAACCGCACGCATCATGTAGCGCGCGAGACCGGCGGGCTCGTGCACGATCTCCATGGCGCGCCCGCCCAGCACGTAGGACGGCCGGATCACCACGGGATAGCCGATCCGCGTCGCCACTTCCTCGGCCTCGGCAACCGATGTGGCGGTACCGTTCTCGGGCTGGCGCAAGCCCAGTTGCTGCAACAGCTCCTGGAAGCGGCGACGATCTTCGGCGAGGTCGATCGCGTCGGGCGTCGTACCGAGGATCGTGATGCGCGCCGCCTCGAGCGCCTGCGCAAGCTTCAAGGGTGTCTGCCCGCCGAGTTGCACGATGACGCCCAGCACCTTGCCGCTCGCGCTCTCCGCGCGCACCAGCTCGACCACATCCTCGGCCGTCAGCGGCTCGAAATACAGCCGGTCGGACGTGTCGTAATCCGTCGAAACTGTTTCCGGGTTGCAGTTCACCATGATCGTCTCGATGCCGGCCTCCTTGAGGCTGTAGGCGGCATGGACGCAGCAATAGTCGAACTCGATCCCCTGCCCGATCCGGTTCGGGCCGCCGCCCAGGATCACGACCTTGTCGCGATCGGACGGGCGCGCCTCGCACTCGGCGCCGCTGCCCTCGTAGCAGGAATACATGTAGGAGGTGAGCGAAGGGAACTCGGCGGCGCAGGTGTCGATGCGCTTCATCACCGGCAGGATGCCGTGACGCTCGCGCCAGCCGGCGACCTCTGCCTCTTCGACCTTGGCAAGCTCCGCGATGCGCGCGTCGGAGAATCCCATGCGCTTGGCGCGCGCGAGGCGCTCGCGAAATTCCTCCGTGCCCGCGAAGAGCGGGAGCAGCGCGTCTTTGCCGCGGATCGACGTCTCCTCCTCGACCACGCCGCGGATTTCCTCGAGGAACCAGGGATCGTACTTGCACGCGGCGTTGATCTCCGCCGTGGTGAGGCCGTGGCGATAGGCCTGGGCGATGACGAGCAGGCGATCGGGCCGCGGCTTCGCAAGTTCGGCACGGATCGCATTCTTGTCGCCGGCCAGCGCGCCCGGGATCTCGATCTCGTTGAAGCCAGTGAGACCCGTTTCCATCGAGCGCAGCGCCTTTTGCGCCGACTCCGCAAACGAGCGCCCGATTGCCATCGCCTCGCCCACTGACTTCATCGAGGTGGTGAGCAACGGCTCGGCGCCCGGGAATTTCTCGAACGTGAAGCGCGGCATCTTGGTGACGACATAGTCGATCGTCGGCTCGAACGAAGCGGGAGTCGTGCCAGTGATCTCGTTCCTGAGCTCGTCGAGCGTGTAGCCGACCGCGAGCTTCGCCGCGACCTTGGCGATCGGAAAGCCGGTCGCCTTCGAGGCAAGCGCCGAGGAGCGCGATACGCGCGGGTTCATCTCGATGATCACGAGACGCCCGTCCGCCGGATTGACGGCGAACTGCACGTTAGAGCCACCCGTATCGACACCGATCTCGCGCAGCACCGCGATCGAGGCGTTGCGCATGCGCTGATATTCCTTGTCGGTCAAAGTGAGCGCCGGCGCCACCGTCACCGAATCGCCGGTGTGCACGCCCATCGGATCGACGTTCTCAATCGAGCAGACGATGATGCAGTTGTCGTTGCGATCGCGCACCACCTCCATCTCGAATTCTTTCCACCCCAACACCGATTCCTCGATCAGCACCTCGTGTGCCGGCGAGGCGCGCAGGCCCCCTGAAACGATTTCCTCGAATTCCTTCTGGTTGTAGGCGATGCCGCCGCCGGTCCCGCCCAAAGTGAAAGAGGGGCGGATGATCGCCGGCAAGCCGACTGCCGTAAGCGCGTCGCGTGCCTCGTCGAGCGAGCGCGCGAGCCGGCTCTTGGGCGAGACAAGGCCGATCCGGTCCATCGCCTCGCGGAAAAGCTGGCGGTCCTCGGCCTTGGCGATGGAGCGCGCGTCAGCGCCGATCAAGGCCACTCTGTGGTGCGCTAGCGCGCCCCTGCGTACAAGTTCCATCGCGGTATTAAGCCCGGTCTGTCCGCCCATGGTCGGCAGCAGCGCGTCGGGCCGCTCGACCGCAATGATGCGCTCGACGAAGTCGGGCGTGATCGGCTCGATATAGGTCGCGTCGGCGAGCCCCGGATCAGTCATGATCGTCGCGGGGTTCGAGTTTACCAGGATGACGCGGTAGCCCTCTTCCTTGAGCGCCTTGACCGCCTGCGCGCCGGCATAGTCGAACTCGCACGCCTGGCCGATCACGATCGGCCCGGCGCCGACGATGAGGATGCTGGAAATGTCGGTGCGCTTAGGCATGGCCCGTCATCCTGGCCATGGGGCCCCTCACCGGCGCTGCTCCATCAGCGCGGCGAAGCGGGCGAAGAGATGGTGGCTGTCCTGCGGGCCCGGGCTTGCCTCTGGATGGTATTGGACCGCGAAGATAGGCCGGTCCTTCAGCCGAAACCCCTCGTTCGAGCCGTCGAAGAGCGAGATGTGCGTCGCCTCGGCGTCGGAAGGCAACGTCTCGGGCAGAACGACGAAGCCGTGATTCTGGCTCGTGATCTCGACCTTGCCGGTCGCGAGGTCCTTCACCGGGTGATTGGCACCACGGTGACCCGTCGCCATTTTGCGCGTCTTTGCGCCCAGCGCGAGCGCCAGCAGCTGATGGCCGAGACAGATGCCGAAGATCGGCTTCCCCGTTTCGATCAGCTTGCGCAGGACCGGGACGGCATAGGCGCCGGTCGCCGCCGGGTCGCCCGGCCCGTTCGACAGGAAAATCCCGTCGGGCTCGTGGCGAAGAATGTCCGCAGCCGAAGCCACCGCCGGCACCACGGTCACGTCCGCGCCGAGGTCGGCAAGCATGCGCAAGATGTTGCGCTTGGCGCCGTAATCGACCGCGACCACCTTGAAGCGCGGCCTGGCGAGGCGGCCATAGCCATTCTCGTCCCAGCGCCAGGCAGTTTCGTCCCATGCGTAGGTCTGCCGGCAGCTCACCTCTTTGGCGAGGTCCATGCCTTCGAGGCCAGGCCAGGCGCGCGCCATGTCGTGGAGCGCGGCGATGTCGAGCCCGCCGTCGGGCGTGTGGCAGAGCGTGCCGGTGGGCGCGCCGGCCTCGCGGATGTGGCGCGTTAGCGCGCGCGTGTCGACGCCGCAGAGGCCGACGATGTCGTTGCTCCTGAGCCACTCGTCGAACGGCTGCAAGGCACGCCAGCTCGACGGCCGGGTGATGTCCTGGTGCAGCACCACACCGCGCGCTGCAACCGTTGTCGCCTCGACGTCGGCGCGGTTGGCGCCGACATTGCCGATATGGGGGAAGGTAAAAGTGATGATCTGCCCTGCATAGGACGGGTCAGTGACGATCTCCTGATAGCCCGTCATGCTCGTGTTGAAGCAGACCTCGCCCACGCGCTGGCCGGCGGCGCCGATCCCCCTTCCCCAAAAAACACTGCCGTCCGCCAGAACGAGCGCGGCGGTAGAGCCGAGGGGACGGGAGGGCACATTCATGCCGCTGGCCTTAGTCCTTTTCGTTCGCGCGCCAAGAGGCGCTCGCGGAAGCCTCCGCGGCGCTCGCTGTGCGACGTTCGGATTGAAGCCGTGAGATAGCCCCCGACGGCGCCCGGGTCAAGTTTGCCGGCGCGATTCGGCTCTGCTAAAAGATCGCGATGCTGCGAGAGCGCTTCACCGATGCCTTGAAGCAGGCGATGCGCGACAAGGACGCGCTCACGGTATCGACCGTGCGTCTCATGCTCGCGCGGCTCAAGGAACGCGACATCGAGGTGCGGCCAAAGGGCAACGCCGAGGGAATCGCAGACACCGAGATTCAATCCATGCTGCAAGGCATGGTGAAGCAGCGCCGCGAGTCGATCGAGCTCTACGAGAAGGGCAACCGCCCCGATCTCGCCGAGAAGGAGCGCGGCGAGATCGCCATTATCGAGCGTTTCCTGCCGCAGCAGATGGGCGAGGCGGAGATGGAAGCTGCGATTCGTGAAACGATCGCCTCGATCGGCGCCTCCGGCATCAAGGACATGGGGCGCACCATGGCGGCGCTGCGCGAGCGCTATGCCGGGCAGATCGATTCCGCCAAGGCGAGCCAGGCGGTGAAGCGTCTCCTCGGCTGAGGACGGCCGGAATAACGTGGATAACCGGGATAAAATCGCCTCGGACGACGGGGGGCGATGGCACGTGCGCGCGCCTAGGTTATGATCGCCTGACGACGTAGCGGACGCACATGGCTTACCCGCCGCAATTTCTCGACGAGATCAGAAGCCGCGTTTCGCTCGCGAGCGTGGTGAGCCGTCACGTCAAGCTCACGCGGCGCGGGCGTGAGTACGTCGGTCTGTGCCCGTTCCACAACGAAAAGACGCCGTCCTTCAACGTGGTCGAGGACAAGGCGTTTTATCATTGCTTCGGCTGCGGCGCGCATGGGGACGTGATCGGCTTCTCGATGCGGGTGGGCGGCGCAGGCTTCCGCGAGGCGGTTGAGGCGCTGGCCAAGGAAGCCGGGCTGCAGGTCCCGGACGAGCTGCCGGAGGACCGCGAGCGCGCGGTGCGCGCCAAGACGCTGCACGATGTGTGCGAAGCCGCTTGCGCTTTCTTCGCGGCGCAGCTCAAGGAGCCAAACGCGCAGCGGGCGCGGGACTATCTCGCCCGGCGCGGGCTTGACCAGGCCACGATCGCGCGCTTTCGCCTCGGCTGGGCGCCCAGCACGCGTGACGCGCTGAAACGGGCGCTCGGCCACGAATTCGAGACCGCGCTTCTCGTCGAGGCGGGCCTTCTGCGCCGGCCTGAAAACGGCGACACATTCGATTTTTTCCGCGGCCGCGTCATCTTCCCCATCTCCGACCGGCAAGGCCGCGTCATCGCCTTCGGCGGCCGCCTCATCGAGGACGGCGAGCCCAAATATCTGAACTCGCCGGACACGCCAATCTTCGAGAAAGGCCGCACGCTTTACGCTCTGCACCTCGCCAGGACCGCGCCGCGCTCCGACCTCGTCCCGATCGTGGCCGAAGGCTACATGGATGTGATCGCGCTGCACCGCGCGGGGTTCACGGGTGCCGTGGCACCCCTCGGTACCGCGCTCACCGAGACGCAGCTTGTCGAGCTGTGGCGCCTGGGCGACCGGCCGATCCTGTGCTTCGACGGCGACAAGGCCGGGCGCAACGCCGCCGTTCGCGCGCTCGACCGCGCCTTGCCGCTGCTGCAGCCCGACAACAGCCTGCGTTTTGCCCTTCTGCCAGAGGGCGAGGATCCGGACTCCCTCGTCAAGTCGCATGGGACCGAGGCGCTCAAGACGCACCTCGAGGACGCGATGCAGACCTCGGAGTTCATCTGGCGCATCGCCACCGAGGAGCGCGACTCGTCGTTCTTCGACACGCCGGAAAAGATTCTGCGGCTCCAGACGCGCGTCTATCGCCGCATCCGCGCCATCGCCGACGGCCAGGTCCAGCGCGAATTCCAGCACCATCTGATGGACCGCATTTGGCGGCTGCGGCGCGGCGTGCGAAACGCGCGCACCCTCAAAGAGACTGATGCGCTTCCGCCTGCACTCCGCGCGACGCGCGCGGCCGGATGGGCCGAAACGACGCGCGTGCGGCGCCAAGAGACCCTCCTCGTCGTGATCGCGCTCAATCACCCCGAACTTGCGCGGGACAACATCGATTCCTTTGCCGCGCTTCGTGTGCGCGACCGTGAAATGAATGAGCTGTGGCAGCACGTCATAGACCGGATTTCGTCGGAGGAAGGGCTCACCGGGAGCGATCTCCTCACCCGGCTCGACGTTCGCCTCCGCAGCATTGCGGACCGGCTCAACTCATCAATTCTCGATAGAAACCATTATGCCCATCTTGCCGGAAACCGCGAGTTCGCCGGGCACGTTTGGCGCGCGGCACGGGCCAAGTACGAGCTGCCGGAAATCGAACGCGAGCACTTGGCAGCAGTAAAAACGTGGGCCGAGAACGGTAGCGAAGAAAATCTCGCGACCGTCATCGGATATAAGAACGAGATCGCCCGCCTTCGTGAGCAATCCGTTACCGCGGAGTTAATGGCGGGCTAACGCCGGCCTCTACGGCTTGCCTTTCCCGCCGCACCGCCCGAGTGGCGCTTGACAAGGCTTTTCCGGCGTTCTTTAGAAGCAATTACCTTCCTGGCCTTGACGCCGCGCTCGCGAGGCTCCACCTCTCCCACGCGGTTCAGGCCCGGACGCAGTTGACGCGAGAACTGGATGCGGCTGCAACGAGCGTTGCTCGAGTGGAAGGGCGGGGACGACGGCACCACGGACGGGGCGATCCGTTTGCAAGGACCGCGCAACGCGCGAAGGTTCGGTGCCCGATCAGGAAGAAGAAGCCACGGGGCGCATGTTCGCCGCGGCGGGTTGGCCGCGGGACGTGCAGTCTTTTTGTTTGTGATGGCAGGGCGGGATCGCGATGGCTAGCAAGGCGGCGAATACAGCGGAAGTCCCCGAGGCTCGAGACGACGCCGCTGAGGCGCCGATCCTCGATACGCTCGCTGCGGCGATCAAGAAGATGGTCGCACGCGGCAAAGAACGCGGCTATGTGACCTACGACGAGCTCAACGCGGCATTGCCGCCCGAGCAGGTGTCCTCGGAGCAGATCGAGGACACGATGACCATCCTTTCCGAGCTTGGTGTCAACGTCGTCGACAGCGAAGAGGCCGATGACGCGGGCAGCGACGGCGAGGATGCCGACGGCGAGCCGCGCTCGAGCGGCAATCTCGACGACGAAGATATCGGCCGGACCGATGATCCGGTGCGCATGTACCTGCGCGAGATGGGGTCGGTCGAGCTCCTGTCGCGCGAAGGCGAAATCGCCATTGCGAAGCGCATCGAGGCCGGCCGCGAGATGATGATCGGCGGCCTGTGCGAAAGCCCGCTGACGATTCGCGCGCTGCTCGGCTGGCGCGAGGCGCTGGTCGAGAGCAAGATGCTGCTCCGCGACATCGTCGATCTCGACGCGACCTACGGCAACAATACGTTCGACGCCACCGCCGAGCCGCCACCCGGCGAAGGCGGGGATGCCGGCGAGGCGGCGGAAGACCAGAGCGACAGCGAGGAGGCGGGCGCCGAAGGGCCTACGCCCAATGGCGAGGATCCCGACGCGGATGCGGACGCCGAGGAGGCTTCGATCTCGCTGGCGGCGATGGAGGCGGAGCTCACGCCGCAGGTTCTGGAAAAGCTCGACAATATCGCCGGACTCTATCGCCGCCTGCAACGCCGCCAAGAGGAGCGGCTCACCTCGCTCCGCGACGGCGAGGAACTGCAGAAGCCGTCCGAGAAGCGGTACGACAAGCTCAAGGCGGAGATGGTCGAGGCGATGCAGAGCGTGCGCCTCAACAACGCCCGCATCGAATTCCTGGTGGGCCAGCTCTACTCGCTGAACCGCCGGCTCGTTTCGGCCGAGGGCAAGCTCCTGCGCATGGCCGAGCAATGCGGCGTGAAGCGCCAGGATTTCCTCAATCACCATATCAGCTTCGAACTGGCGCCCGATTGGGTCCAGCGTGTACGGCGGCTCCACGGCAAGGGCTGGTCAGGCCTCATCAACAGGTACGGCCCCGAAGTAAAGACCCTGCGCACCGAAATTGCCGAGATCGCGGGCGATGCCGGATTGCCGCCGTTCGAGTTCCGCCGCGTGGTGCAGACGGTGCAACGCGGCGAGCGCGAAGCGGGCCGCGCGAAGAAAGAGATGGTCGAAGCCAATCTCCGCCTCGTCATCTCGATCGCCAAGAAATACACGAACCGCGGCCTGCAGTTCCTCGACCTGATTCAGGAGGGGAACATCGGTCTTATGAAGGCGGTCGACAAGTTCGAATACCGCCGCGGCTACAAGTTCTCGACCTATGCGACGTGGTGGATCCGCCAGGCCATCACACGCTCGATCGCCGACCAAGCGCGCACTATCCGCATCCCGGTCCATATGATCGAAACGATCAACAAGCTCGTTCGCACCTCGCGTCAGATGCTGCACGAGATCGGGCGCGAGCCGACGCCCGAAGAGCTCGCCGAGAAGCTCGCCATGCCGCTCGAGAAGGTGCGCAAAGTGCTGAAAATCGCCAAGGAGCCGATCAGTCTCGAGACGCCGATCGGCGACGAGGAAGACAGCCACTTGGGCGACTTCATCGAGGACAAGAACGCGGTCCTGCCGGTCGAGGCCGCCATTCAGGCGAATTTACGCGAGACGACGACGCGTGTCCTCGCTTCCCTCACCCCACGCGAGGAGCGCGTGCTCAGAATGCGGTTCGGCATCGGCATGAACACGGATCACACGCTCGAGGAAGTGGGTCAGCAATTCTCGGTGACACGCGAGCGCATACGTCAGATCGAGGCGAAGGCGCTCAGAAAGCTCAAGCATCCGAGCCGCTCGCGCAAGCTTCGCAGCTTTCTCGACACCTGATCCATTCGCCCGCGGCATCGGGCCCGTAGTTCAGCTGGTCAGAACGCGCCGCTCATAACGGTGTTGTCGCAGGTTCGAGTCCTGCCGGGCCCACCATCGCTGGAATGTACATCGCAATTTCGGGCTTGATCCGCCTTCACTAGCTAGCGCCCATAACAGTGGCGGCTCGTATATTGGGCGACTAGCAACCAAACCGTCCGCGAAATTTTCGAGGCCGGTGGACTCGAATGGGATCCGTCCTATTCGGTACGACTGATTGAGATTCCGGCTCGACGCGAAGGCGGCGTGTTCGATCACGTCCCACCGGGTCGAACATCTTCGCAATTTGCGGACTACATCCGCAACCGGACGCAGGCGGCCTACGGAACACCGATAGATCGCTTCCTAGGGACGGTCGTCACTTGGCGCGCCAATCATCAGGCAGGCATGCGCCGGTGACTGATCGCCAGAATGAACGAGCTGCGGACATCGGTCGACGTTGGTGGCAATGACGGACTGCAATCACGCCGGTTAAAAGCGTTTGGCGCGGTGTACGCGGCCGGTTGCCTCGCGAGCAAGGCCGGGATCCTGCCGTGGACCCGGGACACGATTAAAGACGCCGTGCTCAACGCGCACGCTGCACATGTCGCGCATATGATGGGGGCGCAACGACCCGACGGAGGTGTTAAGAGCTTACATCAGATCGCACCGTGTCGACTTCGTCGATGTGGATATGACCAGTTACGATTTCGATTCTGCGGATGTCGAAGCAGCACCAGGGTTCATCACTAGGACCGGTGGCGTCAGCGAATTCAGTTTTCTTCCGGACACGATCCGCAGGATTGTCGGACCACGTAGCCTCGGCCCCCTATTAAAGGCGTTGAAACGGGACGGACTACTCATTCACGATCACGGTATTTCCGAAGGGACACAAAAAAACCAGACAAAGCGACCGCTGTGCCGTGCTCGTCCCGGCGACAATGGCCGCCGTAGGGTCTATTGCATCGACGGACGGATCCTCGATTAATCCCCCTACCCGGTCGCGTAATTCGACTTCGCAGCGACCAGGAGGCCGCGCTCGACGACTGAAGCAGGTATCCGCGACCGAGTACGAAACCGGTATTTTCGCCTCGGTTGGGTTCACGATCACGGCGCGACACAACAAGGCATCCCGGTTGCGCGAGGCACAAGTCTGACAATAGCCGGCATCGAGCCATCGTCGTGTTCGCGCCGATCCCGGTTGTTCCTCAGGCGGCGTTCGGTCGCGGCCCAGCGTTATACCTCGAGCCGCAGCGCGGCGATGTGTGCGGGATCGGCGATAAGGCTGATTTCGACGACGCGGCCTTGATCGGTCACGAAATCGAACACGACCTGCACCTTGCCGCTTGGCGCGAAGACGAGGCCTGGCTCACCGTCGATCAGCGCTGGACGCGCGGCTTGAGCCCGGCCTCGGAACGTGTTCGCGATAGCGGCACTGCCCCGGATCTCCCTCCTTAGCGCTGGCGTGGGGCGCCGGCCCTAAACCGTCGGCCACATCGGCTTTGCGAGGGCGAGGTCGGTCGGGAAGACTGTGACCGGCACGCCTTTCTGCCACTGCGCGAAGATCATTGGCACGTCGACGCGGCGGCCTTTGGCATCGAACTTGATCGGGCCCGGGAAGCACGCCGCCGCTCGACCCGTGGTCAGGTTCATCGAGCGGATCACCTCGGCGACCTTGATCTTGTCGGCCGCACCCGCAGTCTCCAACGCTGCAGCCAGGATCGAGGGATGGCCGTAGCCGCATAGCGCGTCCTGGGTCAGAAAGGGCTCGCCCGTCTTCTTCTTGAAGCGCTCGATAAACGCCTCCTGGCCCTTGAACGGCCAGTCGGCAACGCTGAAGAGCAGGCCTTCGAGCAATTCGGGGCCGATTGTCTTCAGCAGTTCGGGCGAGCCCAACGGCGCGCCGTTGCCGACCACTGGGATTTTCCCGTGGCCGAGGTTGAACTCGTCAAGTTTTTCCAGCACCAGCTTGCAATCTGGCATCGCCGAGGTCACGAGCAACAGGAAATCGGGCTTGGCCGAGCGCACCTTCTCAACCAGCGGCGTCGCATCCGATAGCGGCGGCGTGAAGACCTCATCGACCGTCAATTTGAGTCCCGCCTTCTCAAGCCCGCCGGCGCGCAGCGGCTTGGTGAAGCTGACCGGCGAGGCGGTATTGTCCTGGATGATACCGACCGTCTTCGGGGTCTTGCCGGTGGCGTTCGCGGCCAATTTGAGCGCTGTCGGCACCGTCTCGGCGGCTTGGAGATCGGCCGTCGGCGAGGTCTGGAAGATGAATTTGAAGCCGCGGTCGGTGATCGCGTCGGAATAGCTGAGGGTCAGCCACGGGATCGACGCGCGCTCGGTCACCTCGGTCACCGCAAGCGTGAAGGAGCTGAGCCAGGCGCCAAACCCGCCGACCAGGTCCGGCTGGTCGGAAACGAGACGCTGCGCGGCGTTTTTCGCCTTTTCCGCGGTGTCGCCCGCATCGGCATAGATGATTTCGAGCTTGGCGCCGCCGAGCGACTTTATGCCGCCGGCGGTGTTGATGTCCTCCATCGCCAGGTCGGCGCCCATTTTCAAGAGCTGACCCTGGCGCGCCCACGGGCCCGAGAGCGGGGCGATCATCGCGACCTTGACCGATTTCGCCTGTGCGCGCCCGATCCTCGGGGCGGCAAGCGTGCCGATCGCAGTCGCCAATCCGGCGGTCACGCTGCGCCGTGTCGGATAGTGTTTCGTCATCTTCTCCGTCCTCCCCTGCTAATTGGCCGCCGCGGCCACCCGCTCGACCCATTTCTTGCCTAAATAAGCCTCAATCACGCGTTTGTCGCGCACGATATCGCCCGGTCTGCCCGCTGCAATGAGGCGGCCGTGGTCGAGCACGGTGAAGTGATCGGCGAGGTGAACCATGGCCTGCATCGTGTGCTCGATGATCAAAACCGTAATGCCGTCGGCGCGCAACTGTCGGATCACGCCAAGGACGCCGTCGAGGTCCTCGGGGCCGAGCCCAGCGAGGGTCTCGTCAAGTAGCATCAGCCGCGGATGTGGCGCCAGCGCGCGTGCCAGCTCCATCAGGCGCAGCTCGCGGGTCGTCAGCCCGCCGGCGATCGCGTCGGCCTGCGCGCTGAGCCCAACGCGGTCGAGCGCGGCCAGCGCCATTTTGCGCGCGGCGGCGTTGTCCGTCGTGCCGACCAAAGCGCCAGCGATCACGTTGTCGAGGATGCTCATGCGGGGAAAGGCGCGCACCACCTGGAAGGTGCGACCGATGCCGCGCCGGCAGATGCGGTTGGGCCTAAGCCCGGTGACCGGCGCGCCGGCGAATTCGATCGTGCCGCCGCTCGGGGCGAGAAAGCCGTTGATGACGTTGAAGAGCGTTGTCTTGCCGGCGCCATTGGGACCGATGATGCCGTGAATTCCGCCTTCCGGCACGGCGAGGTCAATCTGATCGAGCGCGCGCAGTCCGCCAAATGACTTCGCGATGCCCTTGAGCACGAGGAGGTCGCCGCAGGTGACGGCGTGCGGCCGCGCCTGGGCGATGGGCAGGGCGGCGGTGAGGTTCGCGCGCGACGCGGGAAGCCTGTTGCGGCTCAGCCGGTCGAGCACCCGCCAGTACACGCCCTCGGGCGCGCAGAGGATGATGACGATGATCGCGACGCCGTAGACGACGCCCTGGATGCCGGGCAGCACATTGCCGAGCTCGGCATTGAGCCCTTCGGCCAGCGGCACCAGCACGATCGCGCCGATCACGGGGCCCCACAGGCTGCCGACGCCGCCGAACAGCGCCAGGATCAGCGCCTGCGCCGAGACCAGCACGCCGAACACGGTATCGGGCGTCAGCACCAGCAGCACCACCGCGTAGAGCCCGCCCGCCGCCGCGCCGATCGCGCCCGACAGCATCAGCGCCAGCATCTTCCATTTCCAGGTGTCGATCCCCGCAGCCTCGGCAGCGGGCTCGTTCTGCTTGATCGCGGTCAGTGCCATGCCGAAGCGCGAATTCTCGACCTTGAGCGAGATCGAGAGCGCCACGACCAACAGACCCAGCGCCAGCACGACATAGATGCGCGGGTCCGCGAATTGCATGAACAAAGCCGGCGCGTCCCGCTTCATCGGCAGCGTCAGCTCCTGGAGACCGAGCCACTGGAAGATCGGCAGCATCGCGAGCGGATAGGCGAGCATCGCCAGCGCGAAATAATGCCCCCTGAGGCGAAAGGTCGGAAAACCGATGATCGCGCCCGCGACTGCGCCGACCACCGGGCAAAACGGGATCGAGACCCAGGGGCTCAGGTCGAGATCGATCATTGCCAAAGCCACCGTATATGCGCCGAGTCCCCAGAACACCGCGTGCCCGAACGAGAAATACCCGCCATATCCGCACAGGATGTTCCAGCCGAGCGACATCACCGCCCAGAGCAGGACCTGGGTCAGCACCAGCTGGTAGTAGTCGCTATGCAGCACCAGCATTAGCGCCAGTACCGCCGCCGCGACCGCGGCGATCGCCCAGCGCTGCCGGTTGCTTTCGGCGCCCGTTCTCACGTGCGCTCGCTGAGCCGGCCGAACATGCCGCGCGGCCGCAGGAAGATGATCAGCAGGAAGACGATGAAGATGCAGGTGTTCTGCAACTGGTAGGGAAACACCAGCGTGGAGGCCTGTTGGACGATGCCGATTAGCAGCCCGCCCCAGAACGCGCCGAGGATGCTGCCGAGGCCGCCGAGCACGACCCCGGCATACATGACGATGACGAAATCGAAGCCGGTATAGGGCTGGAAGGACTGCGAGCTGGCGATCAGGCCACCGGCGACCGCGGTAATGCCGACCCCGAGGCTCCAGGCGAGGCGATGCGCTCGGTCGACATCGATCCCCATATAGATCGCGGCCTGGGCATTGTCGGCGGCCGCGCGCAACCCCTTGCCGAGCCGCGTATGACCGAGGAACAGATAGACCGCGCCGGCCACGACCACCGCGACGACGAAACTGACGCAGCGCCCGCGGTTCAGCAGCACCTCGCCGATCTCCCACGATGAATGCGACAGCGGCGTGCGTATCGCGGTCGGGGTCGAACCGAACACGATCAGTGCACCGTTCTGCAGGATCAGCGACAGGCCCAGCGTCGTCAGGATCTGACCGTAAGCTCCGGCGCCGGCACTCGCCTCGGCCCCAGCGCCGGTGACGCGCGACACGATGAAGCGATGGAGGAGCCAGCCAACCGCAAACACGATCGGCCCGGCGAGAAAGGCGGCGGCGATCGGGCCGGCATACGGGCCCATGAAGGCGAGCACGCCGTAGCCGGTCGTCAGGTAGAAGGCGGCGTACATGCCGAGCATCAGGAAATCGCCCTGGGCGAAATTGATCACTCGCATCGCACCGAAGATGATTCCGAGCCCGACGCACATCAGCGCGTAGGCACTGCCGACCAGGATCCCAGCGCTCAGCGCCTGCAGGAAGTCGACGAGGGAGAACGGCATCGCGACGAAACGATCCTTTCCGCCGCCGACGATAGGCGTAAGGCCGGCACGAGTCATGGATTTTGCTCGCTTCTGCCCCGCTATCGGATTCCTCTGCGAAGAACGTGTGATTGCGAAGAGCGCGGCTACGACGCAATCTCCGCCACGGTTCTTCGAATCCGGCTCGAGATAGCTTAGGGCCGCAGTGCGAAACGGACTGGGGGGCGATCGATGCTGACCATCGAGGGATTGTCGGTCAGCTATGGCGGACTAGCGGCGCTGCGCGGTGTCTCGCTCGAGGTCGCGGAGGGACAGTTCGTGGCGATCGTCGGGCCGAACGGCGCGGGCAAGACGACGCTCTTCAAGGCGGTATCGGGCACGGTCGCTCCCCGCGCCGGCCGCATGCTCTTTGACGGTCACGATCTGCTCGCGGTGCCGCCCTCCGAACGCGCCCATCTCGGGATCGCACATGTGCCCGAGGGACGGCAGGTCTTCGCCGCCATGACTGTGCTCGAAAACCTCGAAATGGGCGCCTATTCGACGCGCGGCCGCGCCGAATGGCGGCGGAATCTCGACCGCATTCTGGCTCTCTTTCCGGTCCTCGCCGAGCGCCGCCGCCAGATCGCCGGCACGCTTTCGGGCGGCGAGCAGCAGATGCTGGCGATCGGTCGCGGGATCGCCTCGGCGCCTCGACTACTCCTCCTCGATGAACCCTCGATGGGACTCGCGCCGACGATCGCCGATCTGATTTTCGACCGGATCGCGGAGCTGCATCGCGAGGATAAGACCACCCTGATCCTGGTCGAGCAGCGCGTCGCCGAGGCGCTCGAAAGCTGCGACTACGGTTATGTGCTCGAAACCGGCCGGGTCGTGCTCGAGGGCACGCAAGGAGTCCTGATGGCCGATGACCGCATCAGACGAGCTTATCTCGGGATGTAAGCGGCGTCAGCGTTTCCGCTAACGGTCCCGCGGGATGTCTTTGTTGGATCACGATCTGATCCTGGTCGATGGCGATCCGCTGCGAGACATTACTCGCTTCGGCCTTGGTCCCCGCGTCGCGGTCATCCATCGATTTGCTGGGCCAAATTCGATGCGCTCGCCGAAGGTGCTCGCCGGGCAAGCAAGATTTTATGGGGCCGCGTATAGGGACATTCGCGCCTGTTAGGGCGAAGCCTCACGGTTCGCTTTATGGCGATGGGAACACCATCTCGCGCAGCGCTCGCCTATTTCGGAAGATAGGCTTCGGTATAGAGCTTCGATATGTCGAGTTCGCCTTCAACGAGCTTCATCTCGCGGAAAGACCGCTTCAAGGTCGCGAGCGATTCCGCGTCGAAGCGACAATCTTTAGTAAACATTCCGATCGTGAGATCATATTCCCGCGACATCACGCTCTCGTCGAAATGGTTGAGCGCGCTTTCGATCTTCACCGTCTCGGCCTTGTGCGCCCGCATGTAGTCGATAGTCTCGATCCAGGCAGCTAGGAAGGCACGGATCGCGGCGGGTAGTGTCTCAGTTTGGCCGGATGCGCCGAAAAGCGTACGGGAGGCAC
>Ga0335079_10000523_pt1 | contig 43913 bp, 40 predicted proteins | sample Lox_Sample_33_FD_206719 | JGI IMG/M metagenome (GOLD analysis project Ga0335079, IMG submission 206719) | Soil microbial communities from Loxahatchee National Wildlife Refuge, Florida, United States - Lox_Sample_3.3 | ecosystem: Environmental > Terrestrial > Soil > Wetlands | place: USA...
TTCGGGTGACACAGATGACCGGAATCGACAGAGACAGGCGCGATTCGTGCGCCAAGGAAGAAGTGTGCTCAAACCCAATGACAAACAAAAGAAAAAGTTCTTGCAACGGCCGGCGTCGTTAGAGATGGCGTGGGAAATGGTTAGGGATCCAAATTGGAGCGGGGCGAATTGGCGTGGTCAGGTTAATGCTGATAGGTTGGCGAGATATCCGTCAACTCAGAAATCTGGAGCAACACCGGCGTAATTCATTCCCGGCAAAAGCCAATCAATAACGCGCAAATGATGGAATTCTCGTGCAGTTCGACTCACGAAATAGTGCACCTCGGCTGGTTAAGGGTGAGTCGAATCCATCACGCTCTGGCTTGAGACATTCGAGGAATGGCTGGCTCGAATTCAAGCAGACTTGTCTGAACCACTCCAAGGCCTGAGAGGTCGAGTCGGCTTGGTCATCGTAGTTGCCTTTCGGAAAGCGGGAAAGCTCATGTAGGTATTCGGCAAGCCATGCCGCCTTCTCGGGAAGATGAACAAATCCATTTTCCATAGTGCTCGTGACCGAATCCATGCGCATAATTTTGTTCCCCGGCGGTTCGTACCCCCTGATCGCGTGCATTCCCTCACTGACCAGCTCTTGAATCAATGCTGTGCCTGACGCCCTGTCTTCGACCAAGATCGTGTGCGGACTGAATGCTTCCGCGTGCTCTCTCACCGCGCGTTTTAGTTCCGGGTAGCCAAGGCGCTTCCGAAAAACGTGCAGCAAGTAGAGGCGTTTGTCTTTAACTCCCCAGGTGGTACACACGCTGAAATCGTTAAATTCGGTCGGCTTGTTGGCCGTATCCCAACTCTGCAAGATCATCTCGAATTTCGGGGGCATATCAGCCGCCGTGTACACCTTGAACCATGCGACCTTCACGAGTCCGCCACCGAGGGGAGTCGGAGCTTGCTGGTACTGTCCGCAAAAATTATACTCACCTAGGGCTTCGCGAAGATGCTGGAGTACCTCGAGCGGCTCTCGCTCCGGATGAAGGGCTTCGCCCGCACGCCGCTCGAACCGCCGCGTTCCATAATAGCGTGATTCAATCAAGTGGGTTTCGTCTTCCTCTGCAATCGCGGCAAACCGCAGGACCTTCCACGGCTCCATCCCGAGAACGTGCCCCACAAGGTCATCCTCATGCAGTCTCTGCATGATCAGGATGAGACATCCATCTCGCTTATTATTCAGCCGGCTGTAAAGCGTCGCATCGAACCAATCATTCGCGGCCCTGCGATGAGTGTCGGAGAGCGCCTCATCGGGCTTCAGCGGGTCGTCGATGATGATGATGTCGGCGCCCCTGCCCGTCAGCACACCTCCGACGGAGGTCGATAGGCGAAATCCCTGTTGAGTCGTCAAGAACTCCTGCAAGGCTTGCCGTTGCGATGACAGTCGAGTTGAGAAAACATCTTGATAGAAGGGACTTGAGAAAAGAGCCCGGCAGTCGCTCGACAGTTTATTTGCCAGTTCCTGACCGTAGCTTGCCACGATAATCTGAGCACTCGGATCGTGACCAAGCACCCAAGCTGGAAATGCGATGGACGCGCAGTGGGATTTGAGCGAGCGGGGAGGAACATTGATGATCAGCCGTTTCGTTTCACCTCGACGGCAGGCTTCGAGTTCCGCTGCGATCTTTTCGATATGCCAGTTCGGCAGAAAGGGCGTTGTGGGATTTAGTTCGTTGAAGCTTCGCTCGATGAAAGCATTGAAATCCGAGCGCAATGCGGTCCGATATTCATTGGGAGTCAGTTTCATCGCGACGCTCCTTAGAGCTCTGTTGAAACCGCTTTAGAATATTGTCCATGACCCTCTGGTCTGCTTCTGAAAACTGTGTTGTGGGCTCGACAGCTGCCGACCGTTCTTCAGCGGATTTGACAAGTGAGAATAGGTAACGCATGGCGTGATCGTCTCCGGAGGCTGCCTTGTTGACTAGCTGGGTAATCGCGGCCTCGAGTTTTGTGACCACCTTGCGACGACCGTTCGCTTTGATCACCACCGGTTCGCGCAGCTTCCGTTCCAGCACGGTTGCCAGATTCAGGGTTCCTTTGGGCCTTCCTTTGCGATTGCCCGACTGGCCTTTCCGGAACTGCCCGCGCTTGGGTGGCTTGCCAAATCCGATGTCGTACGTTCCGTCGGTAAGGTTCTGTTTCATTGGGGGCTCCGTGATCCGCGACGCGGCGCGGAAGCTGGTGCCAAAAAAAATGGCGAACGCCTACGCGCCCGCCATCTGATCTCGAGTGCCATCGCGTTGGCACGGAGACCCGCCCCGTTATGTAACGCTTGTCCCTCTTCTGGCTTACATCCCTTTCATACTAGAAGCGCAAAGCCGCTGGACAAAATACCGATCCGCCTCGCATGCTCGGCTTCACATTGCGATTCTAATCCCAAGACCGCACAAGTCAAGAGGCGAACTACGAAGTGCACTGCCGCGATTGAGAAAATGTTTCGACTAGATCTATTCCTTGCCCGTGAGTAGCCATTCCATCGACTTACTGAATTCCTGACTTATCGCGAGCAGCACTTCCGCGCCGAGTTCATTGCGCCCGCGCTCGACAGCAGAGAGATAACTCTGGCTTACACCAATCCGTCTGGCGAAATCTGCCTGCGTCATATCGAAACCTCGCAGGCTCCTAATCCTTCGACCCACTGCAATCCAGTCGATGGAGCGGATTTTGGGCTTCAAATGCTTACTTGACATTGTAGCTGTATGGCACTAAAATAGAAGCATGCAATTAGAGCGCACTCCGTCTCAAAGCGTCCGCATTCTCACCTTGTCTCTTTTAGCCCTGCTAGCCAGCGGAAGGCAATCGAAGAAACGGAGCGGGAACCCTTTCCATTAATGGACAGCATTCCTTGTAGATGCCGAACCAAGGAGGATTCATGAAAAAGAATGTCATCACCTTTCGTTCTAATCTGAAGCTCGCGCGTCAATTGTGGGGCGAGCCTTCGCGTGTGGCCCTTCGCGGTCTTCGAGAGCTTACTGCTAGGCACTCTCTCTCGGTGGCTGCGGGTGATCTGCAGCTCTTGGATGGTCGATGGTATGTGACTCACTCGGGGCTCCTGCAGCTTGCTACCCAGAGACGTTGTCGTGGAATCAAGACGGTCCTACAGGCTCATTTCTCCGATCTCGCGGCGGCTCGTTGGGTCTTCAAAGCGGTCGTTTACAAAAGCGGTCTCTCCAGGGGGTTTGTCGGCTACGGTGACGCCGATCCCTCCAATGTCTCTCCACTCGTGAGAGGTGCTGAAATGCGTATTGCGGAGACACGCGCCGTCAATCGGGCCCTGCGAAAGGCTTACGGCATCGGGCTTTGCTCCGTCGAAGAACTTGGGTATTTGTCCTCACGCGCTGAACCGTCGCCAGGGAAGACCATCGCTCCGTCCTCCTCCAATGGAAACGGCGCTGGCAACGGTCAGCCTCGCCTTCGGGATCGACTGTGCCTCCTGATCCGCCAGCATCAGCTCGATCCGACTTTGGTCAAGCGCTATGCCGCGGACTTCTGTGGCACTCAGGAGCTTCGCGAAGCCAGCCGGGATTTGGTCGAGTCCTTCATCGCGACTTTGGCTGACCAAGCGGCCAAAGACCGCGATGGCCTCGTTTGCAAACTGAACAGCTACAACTGCGCTGGGGTGGTGAAATCATGAAACGACAAATTCCGGGCCTGCATCACGAGACCAAGAATATGGACGACGTCCTCGAGGGGTTGTTCCTGGTTCGCGTCGATCAAGCGCGTTACAACTGGCATCGGGAGAAGCCCTTTTTCTCGATCCGCTTTGCCGTTCTCGAACCCAAGCAACACTCCTCTAGCTCGATCATGGGTCGAGTCTATTGCACGCCGAAGGCGCTGTGGAGACTCAACTGGTTCCTCCGCGATTTCGCCTATGACGCGGATCTCCTTGGCCGTGACGAAGTGGATGAAAAAGCGCTGATTGGACTCAACGGGATCATTCGAACTTCACGCAGGACTCTGGCTGGGCGCAGTTTTCTCAACTTGGACGGGTTCGCCCCGGCCGCAGAGTGGAAGGAGTTGTCGCGTGAGGGCAGTGCGAGGACTTCGAGCGAGGAGGGCTCTGATGACCTACAGCTTCACGCAGATTAGCCAATACCTACGCTGCCCTCGGAGCTACCGGTATCGCTATCTCGACGGGTGGCGTGAAAAGGATACGCGGGCCGCTATGGTCTTCGGCCGCTGCTTCGAAACGGCCCTAGCGGCCTACTTCTCCAAGCAAGACTCGACCGCTGTCCTTTTCAAAGAGTGGGAAGCTTACCGCGAGGCACCGCTCGAATACGGCAAGGGCGATTCCTGGAACAAAACCCTTCACCAAGGTATCCACCTGCTTCATAAGTTCGCCCAGGACGACCGGGTTCGGATCAGGCGCCCTCAAAAGAATCTTCAACTGAAGGCGACTCGAGCGCTCCCAAGTGGAAACGAATTCGTTGCTTACATCGACGCCATCGGACAGCTTGATGGCCAACCCTGCCTGATCGACTGGAAGACGACCTCGAGCCGTTATCAAGACGAGCCCGAAGGCCTACTAGCACTCGACCCTCAGTTGGTTTGTTATTCCTGGATCAGCGGAATTCGCGAGGTAGCTCTGGTCGTGTTCGTTCGGAAGCACCTGCCTGAGGTCCAATATTTGAAAACGTCCATTACCGACGAACAATGCAACGAATTCAGTCAGCTCGTGGAGTCGACGATTGGCCAAATCGAAGCCGGCAAGTTTCTGCCCCACAGCGGTATTCGCTTCCCGATGAACGGCTGCACTAGTTGTTCCCATCTGGGGCTGTGTCTTGGAAACCAGCAGCTTGTGGACTCGAAGCTTATCCGCCGCCCAGGAGCCAGCGACCTTGATTGGCTTGACCAGCTTGCGGGCTAACGGAGTGCCGCTCGTGGCACCAAAACTCAATCGTCCGCGTGCTCTGTTCGTTCTCGACAAGATCGACGAGATCCTCGCCTGGGAGCGGAGAAAAGAGCTAGAGCGAGACGAGCGATTCGTAGAGCTAGGTCAATGCTTGTGCGAGGCTCGGTCAGGTCAGTACTGGAGGCTCGAGAATCTGAAATCATTTGATGAATTTCTTGAGAAGCGGTTTCCCGAATCGCGCCGGAAGGCATATTACCTGATGGCCATTCACGAGCACTTGACCCGCGTCCCAAAGCACAAGCTCCGAGAAGTGGGCTGGAGCAAGGCAACAGAAATGGTCAAGGTGGCGCGCAGAGATGGAAGCGAGTTCGATTGTGCAACCTGGTTGCACAAAGCCAGGAAGCTTCCTAAGGAAGAATTCAAACGAGAAGTGGAGCGCCACCTGACAGGCCGAGATACGGAGCCTTGGGAGATCATCTACTTCAAGTTCTATAAGAGCCAGCTACCAATCATCGAGCAGGCTCTTGAGACAGCGGCTCTCATGCTGGGGAGCGACAATTCTCGCAGCCATTGCCTGGAGATGATCTGTGCGGATTTCCTGGCGGGTGCCAGCTTGGAGTCAGACCATCGAGAAACGCTGCTTGTTTCTCTCTGTCAGATCGTTGGTTTGCTTCCGAACGAGCAGAAAGAAGAATTCTTGGAAAGAGTAAATTCTTCGGCACAATGAAGGACAAAGAGCCGCGTTTTCGGCTTGACCTATTAGCCTACCGAATCTTGAAGCAAAGTGTACTCACAAGAGACGGTTGGCGATGCCAAAAATGCGGAGTCTCCGCGAACCTAGAGGTCCATCACATTACGCCACGAAGCCTGCTCGGACACGACAAGGCAGAAAACTTGATCACTTTGTGCGCACGCTGTCATCGCAAGGCTCACGGGCGGGAAACCACGGCTTCCCCAAAGGTCTTCCGAGGACGACCAAACATTGATACTAAATAGATGTTCATCTCAGCTCCGAGAACGCGGCGGTTTCCTCGCCCTCCGAAATGAAACCACCTCATCTCTTCGACTTCTTGGTGCTCCCGTTGGGTCATTGAAGCGGCCTTCGCTCCAACCCTCAAACCTGTTCCATCGTCTCATCCGGTTCGCGTGCTGTCTGCTTTTGCCGCGCCGACCTCGAATGGCTGGTGGGAATCGCTGCCATCGGCTGTCGAACTTCTTTTTCAAGGCAAAACGAATGGACGTTGCCCTCTGGATTTTCGTCGTACAGAACTACTCGAACTCCCTCCTTTGCGCACCATTCCTCGACAACCACGCGCGGCAGGAACGAGACGCGCGGCGTGACAAAGTAGTCGAAAAAGAGATTGCGAGCGCCGGCCCAAGTTCGCTGACCCCTCGACCGCACAAAATGAACGAGAAAGTAAGGCAGCTGCGCGAAAAGCGTGACGAGTGGTTCGGCCCACCGGTGGCGCAGGCCGCTCCGGATCACGGCGCCCGGATACCGATAGAGCCACGGATAGCGCCCGTAGGGCTTATATACGGCCAGATACATTCGGCCCGCCGGTTTCAAGATGCGGCAGTTTTCGGCGAACGCAGCCGCGGGATCGTCGGTGTGGTGAATTACACCGTCGGAAATCACCACGTCGGCCGTGGCGTCCGCGAAAGGAAGATTCAAATTGTCTCCCACGACTCCAGGCCTGTGGTGACGCTCGGCGATCATGCCTACCGAAACGCGGCTGCGATCGAGACCGATGCAGCGAATCGCTCGCCGCGCAAGCACGCCGAGAACACGACCAGCGCCGCACCCGATATCGAGAACGAGTGCATTCGGATCCAGGCTCTGAATCAATTCAGCCAAAGGCCGCGAGACGACCGCATCGATCGCGTCCGAACCGTCGGGAGGGACCCAATCGAACGGGTGCTCATCATAAAAAGTGACGGGCTCAGTGGACGGCATGGTTCTTCGCCAGCACGTCGTCGTAATAGCCCTCCATTTGCTCGGTCAGGCGTTTCCAACTCAATTGATCCGCGACTCCCCGGCACCCCTCTTTGAACCGCGCGTAAAGAATCTTATCGCGCAACAGGGAATGGAGCGCTTCGGCCAACGCCTCCTTTTCGGGCGAGATTACCAATCCGGCCCGACCCTCGACAAGCTGACGGATGCCACACGCGTTGGTGATGATGACTGGAACACCGCAGGCCATTGCTTCCGCAGGCGCATTCGCGAAATTCTCGTAGCGGGAAGGGAGTACGAAAAGATCGGCGTCCGCTAGCAGAGATTTCTTTTCCTCGTCGTAGACAGGACCGGTGAACAGAACGCGCTCTCCGACACCAGAATCTCTGGCGCGTTGTTCAAGAAACCTGCGGTACCCCGGCTCTCCCTCGGGCCCGGCGATCACGAGTCGACCGGATTCTGGGCAAACTCGCGCAAATGCCTCGATCAGAATGTCGGCGCCCTTCCGCGGAATCAGGCGGCTGAGGAACAGGATCAGCGGTTCCTCCAACGGAATATTCGACTTCGCGCGAAACGTGCCGCGCGTTGGAAGCGACTTTTCCCCTCCAGTGTCGATTCCGTTGTAGCGAATCACAACCTTGCCCGGCGGGATGCCGTCGGCCAGCAACTCCAGTTGCTCCATTTCGGATGTGGCGACGATGCGCGCGGCATTCCGCCAAAACGCTGTCCCCAGGAGGCGGTGCCAGACGAGTTTCATGCGAAACGCGCGGTCAATTGGATGAAACATTCCCATCGGTTCGATCACATAGGGTATTCCGCGACGCCTGCAGGACAAGCTGGCCGCCGGCCCCAGCAAATCGTACAGGCCGTAAAAATGGACGAGGTCGAAACACATGAGGGAGGCCCGGCAAAATCCTACCACACGGGGATTAATCGTGAGAGCGCGATAGTGGCCAAGGGTGGAGAGATAAACCGCTTCGACGCCGTCTTCCTCGGACCGCCAGCCCCATTTGCAGTGCTCGAATTTCATGTCGAGACCGTTGAGTTTGGCAAGCCCAAGGTCCGCCGTCAGGACCGTCACATGATGCCCGCGCTGGACGAGCCCGCGCGCGAGGGCGCGCACCTTGACAACGGGTCCGCCCTTTTCCTGGAAGGGGTAATAAGCCTGCACGACTTTTAAGATGCGCACGGCGAAGCCGCCTTCACGCCATGAAACCACACCTCATAGGCCAGCCAGGGAAACAGATTGGCGACGCGCTCATCCCACCTGCAAACAAACGCACTCATACTGACGGGTGGAAAGTGGAGTTTCCCGATGGAAAGAGGAACGGTGGCAATAATCCCATCGCCCGCCATTCCGTCCAGTTGCAGGCCACCAGTGCCAAGTAGCTGACGAAACGATGTGGGAAGTTGAAACTTCTGTACGAAACCCTTTTTCCGCCGATTCCACAGCCGAACAGGGATCGAAAAGGGAGACAAGGCGTTATTTATGCTGCAAACCAATCGTCCGCCCGGCCGAAGCACGCGCAAGAGTTCCCGGACCGCAAGTTCATTTTCTGTGATATGCATCAGCACGCCGGTGCAGAGAACCTTATCGAACTCGCCGTCACCGAATGGCAGCTTGCGGGCGTCCACGAGCAACGTCCGAACTCCGCGCGCGGGATGGACCGCGCACAGGCGACGGATCATTTCAACCGACAGGTCCACTCCCGTCCATTCGATACTCTTGGAATTCCACAGCGCCTCGGAAATCCAGCCGTACCCGCACCCGACCTCGAGGACGCGATCGTGATCGCAAAGGCCGAGCGATTTCAATACCAGCCGGCGGTCTCGCTCTGATTTATATTGACGGTACGGATTGCTCGACTCACGCCAGCCTTGCCAGAAGTCGGGAGACCACTCGAAATTCTGTTGGTTCATCAGAAGCGACAGAATACTACGCCACGTTCCCACATTCCAAATCGAGTGCGAAGATGCAGAATGCGCGCACCAAAAAGTTGGAGAAGATCAAGTGGCGGAATCCAATATTTCTGTCAGCTTTTCTTGAAAATGCAAAAAGGTAAAGTTCTGGTCGACACGTTCGCGCCCCGCTTCTCCCATTTTCTTACGGAGTGCTTCATCCTGAAGAATTTGAATCAAGCGCTGGGTCAGCGTTTTGTAATCGTTCGAATCGATCAAATACCCCGTCACGCCGTCGCGAACAATCTCCGGCGCGCCGCCATGGTCGCCCGCAATCACAGCTTTGCCAAGAGCCATCGCCTCCACAAAAACAATTCCAAACCCCTCCTGACGGCTGGGCATGACGAAAACGTCTGATCGGGAGTAATAACCTTTCAGTTGATCGAGTTTGAGCTTGCCAACGAATAAAATCCGGTCACGGGCCGGACTCTTTCGAGCAAGTTCTTCCAAAGAACGCTGAAGATCGCCTCCTCCGATGACTACATAAAAGAGATCTGGAACAGCCTTCAGCACGTCCGGCAGCACCGCAATGACGGAGTCAACGCCTTTGCCGGGCTCAGTGGAAATCAACCTGCCCACGGTCAAGAGCATCCGACTGTTGGGCTGGAGCGAAGGTATGTCCACATCGCACGGAGCCTCCATGAAGGCGGGGTCGAGCGCCGGTGAAAGCACGGAAACTCTCTGGCGATCCAGGCGCTGAGCCTTCCCCATGCGGTCCGCCGTGTCTGAACTCACTGAGATCACGCCCTGCGCATGGCGAAGTGCCGCGCGCCGGACTATTGGAAGGGGCGTCCACACTTCCACTCCGTGTGTCACTACCCAATACTTAATCCGAGGACGCATGGCTCGCAGAATCAAACCCAGCGGCGCGAGGTTCACGTGGCCGAAACATATAGTCTGTGCGCGCGGCATCATGCGCAGGAGACGTAACAAAAGAGCCAGTTTGTTGCGGCCGAAGCCCGTAAAACTGTATTCTCTGGCGCCTACTTTGAAAGAGCTTTGCCCGGGAGCGTCATTCAGCCCCAATAATTGGCAGGGCAAGTTTCGCTCTTGCGCGTTCTTGACGAGCACGGCGCCCACGTGCCGGCTGACTTGCTGGATTCCGCCGATTTCGGAAAGCTCCGGGAATATCCCAATCCACATTGCGTGCTTAGCACTCCGGAGCACTCTTGCGGCCGATGGCAAAGAGAAAATATCCGGCGACTGAAAGCATGCGTTCCGCAAGTCCATCGGGAAGGCCCCGAAGCAAAGAACGCTTCAAGCGGCCGCTCGCTCCCTTGCCCGGAAGCGGAAGCAGTTCGCTCTTTTGCCCCAAGACTTGCGTCTCGATTTGGGAGAAGCCGCAACGCATGAGCAGCGCTCGCAGTTCCCGTCGCGTGTAGAAGCGCGCCAGATACCCATCCGTGTAAAAGCTCAGGACTTCCTGCGCGGACATGCCCTTGAACAACTTCCCCGTGAGAAGCCCACGCACGAGGCAGTACAAACCGCTGAGCGAGTGACGGTGATAGACCATCAAACGGAACTCGCCGCCTGGTTTCAGTACACGAAAAACCTGCTGAACGATTCGCTCTGTATTCGACGAGTGGTGGATAACTCCCCAGGACCACACGAGATCGAATTCGCTGTCGGGAAAGTCCATTGTTTCGGCGTCCATGCGGCGGATGGCGGCGTGCAATCCCCGCAGCTGCAATCGCCGCCGGGTGTTCTCAACCGCCTTTTCCGTCAGATCGATGCAGGTCAGATCGCAGCCAGCGTCGGACAGGAGTTGGGCATGGGTGCCGAGCCCACAGCCGATCTCCAGAACACGTTTCCCGCGAAGTCGATCCAGCGGGATCCACTTTTCAAACGGCCGCTCGCCCCGGTAGAAGGAAGATGAGGAGAAGAAACGGCGGTCGACTTCTTCATAAAACTCCCGCGTGCCCTCGGATGGCTGGAGAGTCTTATGCCAATCGTAGCTCATGGGGTTGGCTTCCCACCAACCCTTGTTCTGTGCTTGTAAACGATCGCGAATATCTGAGTCAATCCGATTCGGCAAATCGACCTCTACCCTCGGTGGGATAGTCAACTCGGACGCCCGAAACCATGCGGGCTAGTATACATCTCCCAAATAGCCCGGATGCACAGCCGCCGGGCTTCCAGCGCGATCATTTTGGGAAAACGCCGCGCGCTTTCACGCCTTCTTCCTCGAACACGGGCGGCGCTTTTCTCTGAAGGACGCTCTCGAAAATCCCTCTCAATTGCTGGCCGTTGCGCTCCCAAGTATATTTTTGACTTGTCAGCACGGCGTTTTCGCCCAGCTGCGTCCGGAATACCTTGTCCTCGTATAACCGGCGAATCATCGCCCCAAGCGCCGTCGCGTCCCTGGGATCGTTGAGGATCAGGCCATCTGCGCCATCCGTGATGATTTCGGACACCCCCGCCGCTGCAGAAACTATGACGGGCAGGCCACAAGCCATCGCTTCTGCCGGAGGCATGGCATAGGAATCGTGGAGAGACGGGCCGACATAAGCATCCGCCGCGGCATAATAGAATTCGATATCCTTGCGCGGGGGCAAAAAACGAACTCGATTCTCCAAATGCTTTCGCTTCACAATTGGCCAACAAGCGGATGGATCCTCACGAGTGACCACTAGCAACTGAATCGGCACCTCTCGCAATTGTTCAAGCGCCTCCAATAGCACGAGAACTCCTTTGTTGCGCCAGTCATTGCCAACCAGAACCACAGCAAACTGGTCTTCAGGCAAATCGAGTTTACCGCGCGCGTCCTGACGAAGGCCCCCTCTCCTTTCGGCATTAAATATTTTGTGATCGATCCCGGCATAAACGATGGGGAGCCCACCGCGCCCGAACGATCCCTCAAGCGTGGAAGCAGCCATCCGGGAAATGGCGATCAGCATTGTATGCGGGTTCTCATAAACATGGCGTTCCAAGAAGACGATGAGGGAGTAGTACAGTCTGCGGTGCAAGACTCGCGGCCATATCCGCGGAGCGTTTTGCGCAAAAAGCAATCTCTCGCGAACGTCGCGAATGTATTCTGCAAACAGAATGTGCACAGAAACAACATCGGCGTCGAGACAATTTACTCCGGGACTGAATACGAGATCGAAATTCAGTCCCCGAAATGCTCGGTCGAACCTGCGCCAGATGTGATTGGCCATAAACCACCACATGTAATCGAACAGGTGTGGTCCTGGCAACTTCGGGATGCGATGCCAGACAACCTCGGAAAGGTCGAGGTCCTCGACTCGCTGGCTGTAAATATGAGTTTCGAATGCCTCGGTCAAATGCGAAATTTCTTCCACGACGCGCCGCTCGGTGCCATGTTGTTTATCCAAGAATGGCGAAATAATCGCGAGCCGCGGCTTGTTCTTCACTGCGATTTACGCGCCTTTCCGGTGTGCAAGTTTCCCGCGCAACTTCAGTGCAGTAGGCCAGGACCGTGGACGAGGCTCGATCATCCTTTCACTCGCGATCCTGAGGCGCGCAGAGCGTCCCTTGAAAGACGCCTTCGATGGTGGGCCCGCGACATATCATTCGCTCTCGCTGGCTCTTCGCTCAGAATTGGAATCTACCTCCGTCGCGTGATGGGCTCGGCGAGACAACTACTGGAACCGGCGTGTTTGCCAACAGGTCCGGCAAGCGGAAGAGAATGCCCACCAGAAGCCACAAGTAGGCATTGCAAAGATAGTTTTGGTAGGCCGCTAACCCGGCGTAGGTGAACACGTACAGGAGCAAGAATGCATACCAACAAATTGCTAGAGCGATCGGGAAAAGGCGAGTCTCACGCAGGCGGCGGACAATCTTCCAACAGTAGTAGAGGAGCGCGGCCGTCCAAAGAATCCACAGGATCGGCGCGATGATACCCATTTCGAGGATCAAAGTACCGTAGCCCTCCTCGCTCCCTATAGCTGCCGGGCGCTGTCCGGTAACTTTTGCAACATATTGCGTACCCAGCGAGGCCGTCCCAATTCCGTTCCCAAGCAGCCAATTCGGCTGCCTAAAGACGTCGAGAAAGTTGTTGACGGGGTAATCCCAAGATCGATTACCCAATTCATACGCAGAACTACTCGGATCCAGAGTCTCGGTGTAGAACGCCATGCGCGAACCTGCTTCCTCCGGAAAGACCAGAAGTAGCGCGGCCAGAGCGAGCGCGGCAACTATGAAAGAGCGGCGGATTGCCCTGACCAACCGGTGCGCTTGCCGCCAACGCCATGGCGCACCCCACAGAAAACCTGCGGAAAGAACCAGCGCACTCATGAGAACTAGGAGGGAGGCACCCCTCGAGCCGCTCAGAAGCGTGGCCACACCCACTATGCCGACCGTCGCCAAAACCAACTTGCGATTGCGACGGGTGTGAAGGAGAAGATAGGCGGCCGTGCCCAGGATCAGGATAAATGCCACGACAAGATATTGGCCAAAGCGTCCGGCGCTAACGAACACTGACGACGGCAATGAAAAAACCCTGCTCGTCAACGGGCTCACTTTGTTGAGATTGCCCAGTTCTTCCAATTCGGGAGCCAGGGTCTTGGGATTCAAGAACGTGTTCCCCAGGATCGCCTGGGCGATTCCAAGTCCTGCAATCAATCCCGCCAACGCCACATTAGTCACCAGAAACTTCCGCAAATCTTCGTCCGTCCGGATGAGAGCGTATCCCACAAACAACAAAGGAACATAATAGAAGTAGAGCTTGAAGCCGAGCAAACCGTACAAGATGTGGGGCGAATTTTGATTGAATACTTGCAGCACTCCCAGCCAGAAAAAAATACCCAGGAAAAATAGAAAAGGCGGCCGAAAGGATTTTGCTCTGTGATGCCGAATCTCAATGTAGAGCGCGACATACACGAACGCCAGCAGGATGTCCTTGCCGAAGAATAGTGCCGTGCCATTCCCCATGTACTTCCGGAAAAGGTCCTCGAACATCATCCACACGAAAAAAAGGTAGAATCCGGTACGCCAGTTCCGCAGGATCGTGACGGCCACCGCGCACCCCACAAATAACAGAGCGGATAGGATGAGCGGCCGCGTTTCTTCTGAGGCAATCTTCCCCCCAATTTCCAAAGCCAGCCCAATGCCGAGGACAAACAGGCTGACGCCAATCAAAGCCTGACTCCTGACGGCGGGAATACGCGCGCTCAACATCCTGCAGCTCTCACCCTCGGTTCCTTTCGCCCTCAGATGGGGCGCCTATATATTAGACTCTTTCGCTTCCGAATGAGTCATACCCTGCCCTTGTATGAAGCACCTTGGCGGCATCACAACCCTGCGTCTGGCGACGATTCGAATGATTGGCCGGTCGAGAATAGCGCCCCAGCCGATCGCCTCTCCACTCAGTGCAAATGTTTCGTAACCGAGCCGGGCGAGCTCGTCGAGCGGCGCAGTGGGATGCCTAGACTACCATTTCGTTGTGAAGCTCGAGAAAAAGTATAGGCGAGTGATGATCGAGTGTGGTCCCGGCACCGCTCAGGACCGCCGCCTCGAGGCCCTCAACATCAATCTTAATGTGCGTGGGAACCCCGAACTGGAGAGCCATCTGGTCGATCGTAACCGCATGAACTTGTGTCAGTTCGCTCTTCGGCCTTTGCCTCGTAGCCTTGAAATATCCGTGAGAAAACACACCCGAGTCGAGCATGTCGATCACGCTGTTTGCGTCGCTCACGGCCGCACACAGAATCTGAACTTTATTTGTGTAATTATTCAAGCTCGCCTGAATACGAATCATGCGGCTCGCCTTCGGGGAGGCGTCTACTGCGATCGCCTTTCCGCCGACGCAGGCTGCGGCCAAGCTGAAGATTCCGAAGTGTGCACCGACGTCAAAGAGCAACATGGCGTTCGAACAATAGGACAAGAAACTTCGAAATTCTGCGCTTTGTTCGGGGTCATCCAGCTGGTCGCGGCGGAATACCTTGTAGGCGCGCGGATGACACACAATGGAGGAACTCGTTGAAATCTCGAGGATTCCGTGTTCCCAAAGAAAAAGCGAGTCGAATCCCATAGCCATTCCGCAGATTTCGAGGGTGAGCGCAGCCAGTTCCGTGTGCTTCTCGGAACCATTCTGCGCACGGCATTCTTGAGCCGTTCACTTCTCATAGTCATCACGCCGCCCGCGGGAACGCCTATTCATGTTGACTCAGCGCCGCACGATAAAGTGAAATGTGATCCTGAGTCATTCTTTCTTGTCTGAAGAATTTCACGGCCCGTTCCCTGGCTGCAAAGCGCAACGACCTTGCTAACGCAGGATTATCTACCAGTTCTCGGATGCATGAGGCGAGGGATCCCACATCCCCCGGAGCGAACTTCAAGCCAGCATCGTCCACGACCTCACGTAGCCCTCCGATGTCCGATGCGATCACGATTCGTCCCCTCATCATCTGCTCGATGGCAGATAGGCCCGCTGTTTCCTCACATAGCGATGGCATCACGACCACGTCGATCCCAGCTACAGCCAACTCCAGCTCCCGTCCCCTAAGATCTCCTGTGAATTTCACGCGATCGCTCAAGTCGAAGGTATTGGCCAATTCGTTGAGACTTTTCCGCTCGGGGCCGTCACCGATAAAAGTAAGATTGAAACGAACTCCCTGCTCTTTCAGTTTTTTCGCGCCTTGCAGAAGCAAAATCGGCCCTTTCTCGACCACCAGGCGCCCGACATACGCTAAGTTAAGAATGCCCTCGTGAGACGGCACTCGTTCGCTCGTAGCTGGATTGGCTTCTTCGATTCCGTAGTACACAGTTCGGCTTCGGGGCAGCTTGAGCCGCACGCCAACATGGTTCGTAATCATAATGTTGGCCGTGACCCTCTTACAGAGCCAGCGTCTGGGAAATGTGAGCAGGACCACGCGAACGCCGCCTGCCAAACCCAGCGTCTGGGACGTGCAGCGCACGCACTTCGCATATTCTCCCCGGTCGAAATACCCCGGGCAAAGCGTTCGCGACGGTTCCCTGAACAAGAGTCCGTTCGAACAGTTTGCCTGGTAACCGTGGTGCTCGACGAAAACCGGCTTGCCAATCAACCAAGCAATGGCCATCGGCAGCAAGCACGGCCCGGCCACGTGGATCACGTCAGCATCGCGAATCAAGCTGATTAGCCGCCAAAATCCTGGGCGGCGGACGACGTAATACGGCAAGCCGGAATCATCCATGCCGGCTGCGGCGGATTGTGTGACGACCGTGACTTCAATGCGATCCGAACCACCGCCTTTTTCCTGCGTGAGATTTAGACCTACCAGCCCCTTTGCGAGGAGATTCAAAGAGGTCTGGACACCTCCGACAACCGGTAGAAAACAGTCCCCGTAGATAACAATCTTCACCGCTGGTCACTCCCCGAGTTCCGCGGCCGCAATCGGCAGGCTCGTTCTATGGCCATAATCGTAGCGCCGAGATTCTGGACCGGCGACCAACGTGTCATTCTGTCCCGTGCGGATTCGCCCATCCTTCGCAGATGCGCCCGATCACCCAGCGCTTCTCGGAGCACCGCGGCGAGAGCGCCCGTGTCCCCACAGGGAAAGACATACCCCGTCTCGCCTTCTCGCACCAGATCAAACCGGGCGCCCACCCGATCGCTCACGATTACCGGACACCTACACAGCATCGCCTCATTCACGACCACGCCGAACGGCTCGTATTCCGAAGGCAGCACGAGGATGTCGGATCCAGTGTACGTCTCTGGCAGCCCCGATTGATTCACAAATCCGAGAAAACGCACCCGCCCGGCAATGCCCAGTGACAACGCCTCCGATTCCAGGGCGGCTCGCGAGGCGCCATTGCCGGCGAACACCAAATAGGCATTGGGATCGGACAAGCTTGCAAACGCACGCACCAGATCTTGAGGACGCTTCCACGGCTGTAGTTTGGCGCAAAAGAGCACAACTACCGCGTCTTGAGGCACATTCCACCGGGCGCGTACCGCCGCGCGGTCCACCTGCTCAGACTTTTCAACCCACCAGTTGTTGTTCACGCAGAAGGGCGTCAGCGCGATGCGGTCTTCGGGAATTCCCAATGAGCGCATCAGGGCCGCGCCGCCGCTTGAAACCACCACCACGATATCCGCAAGGCCGAACAGGCGCGGCCACAGCCGTCGCTTGAGCCACGGTTTCCACCGCTTGCCGTCCCGCGGCGCTAGCTCGTGGGCATCGGTGCCAAAAATCACCGATGTTCCATTCCATTTTGCGGCTGCAATCGCGATCCAGAACGTCGCGTAGACATAGCCTGTGAACAAAATCACCGCGTCAAAGTTTCCGCGTGAAATGTGCCGCCAAATTCCCGGATTCAAGAGACCGAAGAATTTCCCTTCCCCCGGCGCCAAAGAACGATTCGGCAATTGGATCCATGGATAGCCTTCCAGCAACGGGACATCCCACTCCACCTCAAGGCCGAAATCGGGATCGATCTCGCGCTCTGCACCCTGCATGCTGCAGTAGGCCACCTGAATTTCGACCCTCGGATCTCTTGCGAAAAGCCGGAACATCGGTGATGAATATTGGACAGGATGAGCAGCAATCATCAAAACGCGCGGCCGTCGGCTCATTGTGCGGCTTCATTCATCATTCGTCTAGAGTCGTTCGAAGTTCTATTAAGAGCTGTAGTTGAACGCCACAAGTTTAGCACTCCGATTGCGGTTGCAAAATTTTGCGAGAGAGAGGCGAATCGGAGCAGCGTCTGAGAAAAACAATGACGCGGCAGGAGTTGGGCGCCTCCATTGAACTGCTTCACGCTACCCAGTATGCTCTACGTTTCAAGAGACAGCATTGACCGCCCATTATCAACGCTGCATAGCTTTGCTCGGCCGACGGGATGAGCCAACAGACGCGCTCGAAGATTATTGCAACCGGTTGGCCGAAAAACTCGGCGAGAGGGACTGCCGTCTTGAGTTATGTCGCGTTCCGTGGGTCGAAAAAGGATGGCGTCAGGCTCTAAAGGAACTTGGCGCGAACCTGGCGCATTGGCGAGGAAGCTGGATATTGGTTCAATATACAGCGCTCGCGTGGTCCCGGCGCGGATTCCCGGTAGGGTTTATTCGAACGATTCGTATCCTTAAACGCGCTGGACTTTATGTCGTGATCGTCTTGCACGATCCCGGTGCGTTCGGCGGAAAGCGATTGAGGGATCATATGCGGCGCCAAATCCAACTGAGATTACTGCGGCACGCCGCTCAGTTGTCAGACAAGATTGTCACTACTGTGCCTCCAGATTGTGTGGGTTGGATGCGTACCCCAGCTGTTCAGGCGAAGACCTTATTCATTCCCGTTGGCGCCAACATAGCGCGGCAGCCGGGACCGACGACATCGGGACAGGCTATCCCCGTCGTCCTCGTCTTTGGATTTAGCCAACTGCAAGCCGAAGCTGCATTGATTGCGTCTGTCCTTTTGCGCACTGCTGCGCAGATGGGCCCGATACATTTGGTTATCTTTGGGCGTGGCGCCAAGTCCATCGAGACCATTCTATTGCCCATGCTGCAAGGAAGTCAGGTGGCCTTGGAAGCTTTTGGAATTGTCGAATCCGAAGAAGCTGCCTCCCTTTTTGCTAGAACGGATGTTCAGCTTTTTATCAGGTCGGGGCTATCTTCCCGGCGGGGAAGTGGAATCGCGGGCATCGCCTGTGGAGTGCCGATTGTCGCGTTCTCCGATAAGGATACGGCATTCCCGATTACCGAAGCGGGTGTAAGGCTGGTTCCGATGGGCGATGTCGATGGCTTAGTTCGCGAGCTCGTGTCCGTCCTGCGGCAACCGCTCCTACGGCAGACGCTTCGTCAGCGGAATTTGGAAGTTGCGGAACGGTACTTCTCTTGGGATCGCATCGCAGAAGCCTACGTTTCATTTCTTGGAAGCCCATGATCAGTGATTTTGCCGAGTTCCATGCGGGCGCCATCGTTAGCGCGGATATCTGCATTGTGGGCGCTGGAGCGGCAGGAATAACGATTGCAAAGGAATTTAACGGCACGCCGTACAAGGTGCTGATCCTCGAGAGCGGCGGTCTAGAGTGGGAGCCCGAAACACAACGATTGTATGACAGTGAAGTTGTTGGGCTGCCCCACGTGGGAATTCACGAAGGCCGTGCCCGCGTCTTTGGCGGAACGACAACATTATGGGGCGGTCAGGCTCTCCGCTTCGACGCATTCGACCTACAGAAGCGCGACTGGGTTCCATACAGCGGCTGGCCCATCCGACGCGATGACCTTGAACCCTACTACGAGCGCGCTGCCCGAGTGCTTCAGCTCGGCCCACGGGTTTCTTACAGCGATTTGTGTACCGTGTTCGATGTCGAGCCTCTCGAGTTCGAGCCGGTTAAGCTCCGCATGGAGTGTTCGCAATGGAGCCCCAAGCCGAATTTTGGAAGCGCGTACCGCAGTGAACTCAGGCACGCCGGCAACATCTCGGTGCTCCTACACGCGAACGTAACCTCGATTGTCACGGATCACAACGCGCGCGTTGTAGAGAAAATTGAATTCAAAACCCTGCATGGCAAGGAGGGCGTCGCGAAAGCCCGCTTTTTCGTAATTTGCTGCGGAGGTATTGAGACAGCCCGGCTGTTGCTGGCCTCTGACCGCGTTCAGGTCTACGGTATCGGGAATGATCACGATAAGGTAGGCCGCTTCTTTCAAGAACATATCCACGTCGGTTTTGGTCAGCTGGTTACCGATGATCGGAAACACATCCAGAATTGTTTCGAATCGTTCTACAGGAACAGCCTGAAGTACTTCCCTGTAATTGCCCTTAGCCAGCAAGCTCAGATTGAAAAGCATCTGCTCAGCATTCACGGAGTGATCGGATTCGACGATACGCCAGATTCCGGCGTCCTGGCTCTGAAGCAGTTGTTCAGGATCGTAACGTTGGGAACCAGACCAAGAACCGGCGAGTTGCCGCGGTTGCTCGGCAATGCATTGCTGAGTCCCGGAGATTTGATTCGTTTGGGCTATCGCCTGTACCTGAAAAAGCGATCCGGAACCCCGAAACGGGGACCCATCGGCATCGGCGCTCAAGCGGAGGTTGCGCCAGATCCGAACAGCCGCGTCATGTTGAGCGACGCTCGCGACCGCTTGGGAATGCGCAAGGTGAAGTTGGATTGGCGCGTGGGAGAACTCGAGCGCAGGACCCTATCGGAATTTATACGGATCGTAGCCGCGGAGTTCCAGAGACTGGGACTCGGGTCTTTTGATTTAAAGCAGGTAGCGGCTCTGGACGACCCGGTTGCGTGGCGGACAATGCTGCATGATTCCGCTCATCATATGGGAACCGCCCGAATGCACGAAATGCCGAAAGAGGGAGTTGTTGACCCAAACTGCCGAGTGCATGGAATCGATAATCTCTACATTGGGAGTAGCGCCGTTTTCCCCACCGGCGCTCGTTCGAATCCGACGCTGACGATACTTGCACTCTGCATCCGAATCGCGGACCGGCTGAAATATCTGCTGTGTTGAGTTCGGGGCACGGTCAGAGCGAGGTAAATTTGGCAGAAAAGTTCGCACAGGGGCTAGCCATCAAGGTCCCCACGGTGGGCTTCGGCTGCAGTTCGCTCACAGGCAGCGGGCGGCGAAATGCCTTTAGAAACCTGGAAGCAGCCTATGAAGCAGGTGTGCGTCACTTCGACGTCGCCCGGTACTACGGCTTCGGTGAATCGGAAGAAATACTAGGCAGCTTCCTCAAGCGCTACCGCTCGCAAGTTACAATTACAACCAAGTTCGGAATCGAGCCGCCCAAGCGAACGCTGGGTTTGAGCACGGCGATTGGCGTGGGCCGTCGAATCGTACGTTTCTTGCCCGCTCTGCGGACTCGCATCCAACGCACAACGCAAGCCTTCGTGAAAACAGGCGCTTTCAGGGTAGAGGAGGCCCGGGCCAGTCTCGAGACGAGTCTCCGCGAACTGAAAACCGACTACGTTGACTACTATCTCCTGCACGATTATTGCCCAGGGCCCGAGCCAGCCCACAAACTGCTGATGTTTTTGGAAAGTGCCGTCAAAGCCGGCAAGGTCCGCCGTTTCGGAATTGGCACGAGCTTCGAATCCGTGTTGCAAACAATTGAGCGGCAGCCGCGATTATGCGACGTGGTTCAGTTTCAGAACTGCGTCCTTACCCGAACGAGGGAACGATTGCGCCCCGCCAACGTGGATCGGCTTGTCATTACCCACGGATCGCTAGGCTCAAGTTATGGCGCGATCCGATCATTTCTGATGAGGAATGTTGAAGTGGCGCAGAGTTGGACTGCCGAGCTCGGAATTGACGTTTTGAATCATGGACAGCTCTCTTCATTGATGCTCCTCTACGCGGCACATGTCAACCCAGGCGGGCTTGTGCTCTTTTCGTCGCGCGATCCGGCCAGAGTCGTCAGCAACGCTAAAGCTCTATTGGAATCAAATTTATCGGCCAGCCAGGTTTCGAAGTTCGCCACGCTCGTCGATCAGGAGCACTCGGCGATAGTCCAAGTGGATCATTAAGATGCGGGCTCCTCTGCCCACCACCCTCGCGTCCTACGAGCGACTGGACCGCTCTCCGGCAGCCACCCTGAGCTTGGACGGCGCTTCGCCAGCGCCCCAGTCATCAATCATTTGGCTAAGGCCCTCGGCCAAACCCACCTTCGGCGACCATCCGAATTGCGCTTGCGCCTTGCGGATATCGCTCACATAAATACTCTGATCCCCCGGACGGAATTCGCCGTGATCCACGCTGGGAAGTTTGCCCACGAGCTTCGATAGAAGCTCCTGAAACTCCGCCCATATGGAGATTGTATGCGTTGGCCCGCCGCCGACATTGTAAATTTGGCCGGCCGCTCGCTGCTTATGCGCCACGGCGCGAAGCATCAATTCCACCAAGTCTTCGACGTAAAGCACGTCTCGCACTTGCTTGCCGTTTCCGTAGATCGTGACCCGGCCTCCGCTAAGGGCCGTCAAGGCGAAATGCGCCACCCAGCCCTGATCTTCGTTCCCGAACTGGTGCGGCCCGTAAATGCAGGACATGCGGAACACGATGCTCGGCAGGCCATAGATGCGGTGATAGTCGCGCACGTATTGATCGGCGGCGCCTTTCGAGCACCCATATGGCGAATGGAAATCGAGCGGGCAAGTTTCCGGCACGCCATCGCGCAAATCTTCGAATTCGTAACGCGAAGCGCGCTCGACGACGCGCACGTGCTCTAGGCCGCCGTACACCTTATTCGTCGAGGTGTACAAGACGGCCGGCATAGGATTCTGCCGCCGAGCCGCCTCGAGCACGTTCACCGTTCCCTGAGCGTTGATTGAAAAATCCTCGCGCGGATTTACGATCGAAGTTGTCACGGCCACCTGTGCCGCCAGATGAAACACTGCGTCCGCGCCTTTCATTGCCGTCTCAACGGCACTCGAATCCCGCACATCCCCTTCGACGAACCACAGGCGGTCCCGATGCTGCGCCTTCAGCCAATCGAGATTCTGCTGCACGCCCGCGCGGCTGATGTTGTCGAGCAAAACTACGTCTTGGCCGTCGCGCAACAATCGATCCGACAGATTCGTCCCGATGAATCCGATCCCGCCTGTAATCAGGGCTCTCACGACGCCTCCTGTGTAGCAGTTGTTCCCGCTGTCAGTATGTCACTTTGACGCACAGACGCAGCTTCTTCCAGAACGCTCACGATCCGCGGATAGAAGTTCTGCCACGAGTGATTTTGAGCTAATTGCCGTCCGGCCCCTGTCAGCTTCCGTCTCACCTCTGCGTCACCGATTAGAGAGATAACTGAGTCTGCAAACGAATCGGCGTCATTCGCAATCAACGCATGCTCGCCGTGGAGGCAACCCGTTCCCAGCGCGCCAAGCGAAGTCGTCACGACCGGCACGCCTAAGCTGAGCATCTCGAGTAGCTTCAACCGCACTCCCGTGCCAGAAATAACGGGCACGACGCCTATTGCGGCGTCCTTCATGACATCCGGTATGTGCGACGGGCCGAGGCAGATGATTCGCGGGTCGCGCTTCTCTGATGCGATATGAGCGCTGCCGGGACCAATGATTCGAAACTTCACTGACGGAAGTTTTTCCCACACTCTCGGCAGAATTTGATTAACGAACCACTTAGCTGCATCCAGATTTGCGCCCCAGGATATGTTTCCGAAGAAACCAATCACCTGCCCTCCGGGGTCTTCCTCCCGCCTTGGAAACTTCGAAAGATCGACCCCGATGGGCACGATCTCAGCGGGTCGGGTAACACGGTATCGCCGCGCGAGGTCCGCGGCGTCCTCCGCATTGACAGTACAGACCACTGTCGCGGCGTGGCAGGTTCTCGCCTCGAACCGCCTCACCATCCGCTCCTCGAGCATCCAGCGCAAATGCCACATTCCATAACGGCGGCGCGCGTCCATCGCATCGACGGCCTGGACGGAATGCTTGAAGAGGACCACAGGGGCGTAAGCAGAGAGAATTGGTGCGTAGCCGGCGACCACATTCTCGGTCAAGACCACCACATCGTAGTGCGCTGTTCGAACGTGTCGAAGGATTTCGCTGCGGGCACTGGAGGTCATCCCGATCAACGACGTCGGTGGAATGCCCAGCGCAACCGCTGTGGCAAGACGTCGAATGCGGGCAGACATTTCCATCGCGGGTATCGCTGCGATCGAATCAATCCTGAGGCCCGGCAATTCGGGGATGCTGTCCCTTCCTTCGGCGGGATCACCGATCCAAAGCAGATGGACATCGTGGCGTTGGCTGGCGGCCTCCAGCCAGTGAAAAATGAGGTTCCGGGAGCCGGTGTTCGGCGGATACGGAAACGGCTGCGCAATGAAGAGAACTTTCATTCTGCTCGAAGTGTCCCTAGCTGGCGTTCCTTCTTCGTCAGTCCGCGGACAGCCCCGGGGATCCATGCTGTCAGATGGACGAGAGCGAGCAGGAGATGTACGGCGCTGAGCTTCAATCGCATAGTGGCGTCCCGGATGGCGTTGCGAAAAGCGCCCCCTACTCCCGCCCAGCCGAAGTTTTTTGCCCGGAAATACGCATCATCTTCGATCATCCCCGACGTTCGGCCCGGATTGACGCGCTCGAGCGGGTTCTCCCAGCGGGCTGCACGATGCGCCACTTCAGCAGCCGAGCTATAGAAAATCCGGTATCCCTTCGACCGCAGCCGGACGCACAGATCCGTCTCTTCGCGCCAGCAGCCCCGCTTCGTATACGCACCATCGAAACCCTTCACCTCTGTCAAGGACTTCCGCCAGAAAGCCATGTTGCCGCCGGGCACAAAAGCAACTTCGTGAATGCCAGGCAGACTCGAACTGTTTCCGGAGGATTTCATTTGCCCATCGGCCGCCACCTCGGAAACTAGAGTATCGTCTGGGTAGTCGGGAGAAACGCGGCCGCCTGCGCCTCCGGCCCCGTCGCTCTGTAGCGCCTCCACGAGCCGATTCAGCCAGCAAGGAACTGCCAGCGCGTCATCGTCTATGTATGCGACGATTTGTCCGCTCGATTTTTCGGCACCCACATTTCTCGCGACCGCTAGGCCGCTGTGGGGTATGCGCACGTAGCTCAGTGGAACTGCGGTGCTTGGCACAATCTCTGCGACGATCTTTTCTCCCTCGCTCGTGCCATCCTCCACAACGATGATGTCAAAGCGATTTTTCGGATAATCTTGCGCCACAAGGCTCTGCACGCAGTTCCTGAGCAGTTCTCTTCGCGCGCGGGTCGGCACTACAACTGAGACTGTAGGAAAGATGCGCTCTGTTTCACCTGGCGTCAAACTTATTGCTCCTTGCGCGCGGCAAGAACGTACACCGAAGGTTCTGCAATAATCTCCGGAATCCGGAAAACACTCGCTGTGTTTGCAAAAGTGTAGACGGCCCGACGAATCCCGTAGACGCGGCGGAGAACCTCGGGACGCAGTACCCAGTGTTGTCCGGACAGCTTTACTAGCCTCAGACCGGACTCTGCAACCAATGCCAGCAGTTCCGATCGGAAAAGTTCTCTCAGGTGGTAGGGATTGGTCCCTGAAGTTTGGTTTCGGTTGGGAGTAGAGAGAACCACAATTCCGCCGCAGACCAGGAGGCGCGACATTTCCTTCAACAACGCAGCCTGCTCGACAACGTGCTCAATCACTTCGAAGCATGTAATAACGTCAAAGGTCGAAGGCCCGAAAGGCAACTGCAAAATGTTGGCGCAAACTAGGCCGTTAACTCCGGTCTGCTTCCCATGTTCAAGTGCCGGAAGAGCAATATCGACACCGGTGACACGACGTGCGCCGGAGCGAGCGAGCAACGAGCAACCGTAGGCCGTTCCGCAACCCACGTCGAGCACCCTCTTGTCCGCGACGTAACGGGACGCCCAGCGATAGCGTGACTCGTGTTCGCGGACGATGGCCTCCGGGAAATACCCCGGCGCGACTCGCTCAAAGACTCCTCCCGGAAGCTCGCCGAACGTTTGGGATCGATTCATCATGCGCTCATTGCGTCCACCGCAAGGACTTCCTCTTCCCTCGAGAGAAGCACATTTACAAATCCAGTGGTTTCCAAGAGCGAGTCAAGCTTAGGACCCTCACTCCACTTAATTGCACGGTCGCCGGTCTCATCGAGAAGCACCACCCTCGTAAAGCAGCCTAGCGTAATGAACTCCCGTAGCACGTCCCGACGATCTTTTCTCCCTCGCTCGTGCCATCCTCCACAACGACGATGTCGAAGCGGTCCCTCGGGAAGTCTTGCGTCAGTAGCATTCGAATGCAATTCATGAGGAACTGCCCGCGGGCGCGCGTAGGCACTACGACCGATATCGACGGCAGCTCTGATGTGTGACTCACAGTCGCGCTCTCGCATTGACCCCGCCGGCCACGCGGTTGAAGATGTTCACCAGGGGACCCATATGAGCCTCCCACGAGAAGCGCTCCGCTTTTTGACGGGCTGCTACGCCCAAACGCTTCCTAAGGTCGGGCGAGGTAGCCAGTAATTGCAAGCTGCGAACCATCTGGGACACATCGAACGGTTCAGCGAGCAATCCCTCCTGGCCGTCTTGTACGAGTTCCCTTACACCGGGGATCCCAAACGCCACCACTGGCTTGCCGCACGCCATGGCTTCCAGCACGCACAGCGGTGTGCTCTCTGACCGGCTGGTGTGGATGGCCACGTCCACGGAGCGCCAAAACGCCGGCATCTGCGTGTGTGGAACTATGCCAAGCAGACTCATGTTTGGAGGCGGATTCCCAATCAGAGTAGCGAGACGGCCATCGTCGCCTACAGGGACTCCCCAGAGATCGGATGAGCCCGCGACCAAGAGTCGGATGGGTGCGGGGGAAACTTCCCTGGCCACCCGCCACAGCAGGTCGACCTGCTTCGTCTCGATGTCGAGGGCTCCAGCGTATCCCACAGTGATACCGCGCCCGCCATCGGCGTCGCCGCCCATAGGGCAAAACGCACTCAAATCAACTGCGTTGGGCACCGCGTAGCAGCGAGCTGGGTCGAGCCATGGATACTTAAGTAACAGCGCACTTCGGATCCACTCTGCGCCGCACACTGTCGTCGCACGCCGTAGACGGCTGCGGACAAGCGGCCCATCTTTTGCAGTGAGCGGCAGAATCGTATTTGGCATGCCGTTCAAGTACACCACGGTCTTAGCAGGGTTTACGAGGGCGGGCCACGCAGAGCCGACCGAGCACCACACCACGGCTCTGCGGGCGGCGAGCGCGAAGTGTCCATAGTACGAGTACAGCGAGAGCCGACCAGGACCAAAGGAGTAAAGCTGGCGAAGCTGGTGCCGTCGATCCGGCCGGGGAAGGAAACGGCCGTACGCCCGGGCGGAGTACGTGCCTGCCAGGAGCTCGACCTGGCTCAGCGCAACCCGCTCCGCACCCCCTCCGCCACCTATCTTGACGCAGAGCGAAGGAGGGAAGACAAAAGCGACTTCGGGCTTCTCATGTCGTGCCATTCACCACCTACCTCGGTTGCCAAGAACCGTCCCCTGAGACCAGGGGCCGGTCTGGGCAAGCAGGAACTCCTCCCCCGCTATTCACACGACATCCCACTCTGCGTCTTCAAGGTATTTGCAGGTTCCGCGAACCCACTCGAACTCGTGTGGAACGCCGTCCATCACCACCTCGAACGGGCACGCCACCTGGACCGTCTCAAGGTGCTGGACCGCCGCGCGGTCGCCGAGATGGAGCGCGAGGCTGTAGCGACCCAAATACAGGCGGGGGCGTGGAATGGTGCATCGGAGAACAACGGTGCCCTCTCGCGTCCATGGCCGTGTGGAATCGAACAGCCGGAGATAAACCACCGGCCTGCCTTCGTCGTCCAGGATCTGAAACCCGAAGCCACCCACTTTCGGTTTTTCACGGAATCGAAGATGGAACTCGAACGCAAGCGGTCGACCGAAACGATGAACCTGATTGGAGTCCGAGGTGATGACCCGCGCCAGAATCACCCCAGTAGCTTTATCTGGGGCAACGTACTCCCCCACGGTCCTCCCGCCTAGCAGCTCCCTGTACCGTCCTAGTGCCTGGTAAGTGTCGCCGTCGAAATCCACGCCACCGCCATCGAGGAGCAGAGTCCTGTTGGTGAGGGTGGAAATTGCGGTGATGTTGTGGCTGACGAATACGATGGTCCGCCCGCTCTTCGACACATCCTGCATCTTGCCGAGACATTTCTTCTGAAATTCGAGGTCGCCGACGGCCAGCACCTCGTCCACGAGCAGAATCTCCGGTTCGAGATGCGCCGCAACGGCAAACGCGAGCCGCATCTGCATTCCCGTGCTGTAGTGTTTCAGCGGCGTGTCGATGAATCGCTCCACCCCGGCGAACGAGACAATCTCGTCGAATTTCCGCGCGATCTCGGAATTCTTCATCCCAAGAATCGCTCCGCTCAGATAGACGTTTTCGCGCCCGGTGAGCTCAGGATGAAATCCGGTCCCGACCTCAAGCAGGCTTCCGACGCGCCCGCGTATCTCGGCAAAGCCTGCGGTCGGACGCGTGATCCGCGAAAGAATTTTCAGCAGCGTCGTTTTGCCGGCGCCGTTGCGTCCGATCAGCCCGACCACTTCGCCTTGCGCGACGTCAAAAGTCACGTCCCGCAGCGCCCATAGGTCGCCTGCATCGCGCGGTCCCCGGCTCCGGCGGAACGGCGCCAGGAAGGCGCGCGCCAGAACGTCGCGCAGTGCGTAGTACCGTTCGCGCTCGCCGATCCGGTAGCGCTTACTCAAACCTTCCGCGTGAATGACGGCTTCGCTCATCGCTCACACCACATCAGCGATCGTTGTCTCCATCTTTTGAAAATATGCCACGCCGCTCAGCAGGACCACCAGCACCACTCCCGAGGAAACTAGAATCAGCCGTCCCGGCGGCTCGCCGCGTCCGGTGAGCGACCAGCGAAATCCCTCGATCACGCCCGCCATCGGATTGAGTCCATAGAGCCACCGCCACTTCTCCGGCACGAGCGAACTCGGATACGCCACCGGCGAAGCAAACAGCCAGAATTGCACCAGGAACGGCACCACGTAGCGGACGTCGCGATAGATCGCATTCAGCGCCGAAAGCCACAGCCCGACGCCGAGCGCCGTCAGCAAAGCCAGCAACAAAAACGCAGGAAGCCACAGTAGCGCGGCCGACGGCCCTATGCCGAAATAGATCACCATCGCCACAAACATCAAAAACGATACGCCGAAATCCACCAGACCCGAGAGAACGGACGAGAGTGGAAGATCCAGCCGCGGAAAATATACCTTCGTGATGACGCGCTGATTCTCTACGATCGTGTTCGTCGCGTTTTGTAGCGATGCCGCGAAATACATCCAGGGAAGCAGAGCGCTGTAATAAAAAATCGGGTACGGCAATCCTTCGGAAGGAATGTGCGCGAGCTTCCCGAAGAAGAGCGTGAATACAATCATCGTGAGCAGAGGCTGCAGCACCGCCCAGGCTGCTCCGATCGCCGTCTGCTTGTACCGGATTTTGATGTCCCTCCACACGAAAAAGTAGAGGAGTTCGCGGTACTCCCACAGCTCGCCGAAGCGTATCTCCCACCAGCGAGCGGGCGGAGTGATGCGAAGCACCGGTGGCTGTGTGAGAACGCTAGTTTCGGCGGTAGCGCTCACGGGGTCGGGCTGTTTCCCTCAGATTGCTGCAATTTCTTGATCTGATTCACGTCTTTCTGCTCGATTCGATCCATTAGCTCTCGCCGGTCCAACAGATAGCTCCTCAGCGATCGCGTAGCCTGCCTCGGCACGACGGCTACCTGGTTATAGGCTGCATCGCGCCAGGAAATTGGGCCGCGGTCAGGAATCAAGTGCATCCCCCACTGGAAGATCAAGCCAAGGTTCCACAGTATCAGCGCGGTCGTGCCGCTCCACGCAAGAATTGCAGCTCGGCGTTCCTGCCACGCACGACCCAGCCAGTCGAAACCCAGGGCAAGACCCAGAATAAATAAAGGCGTCAGCGAAACAAAGAATCGGTTCCCAAAGGACGAAATGCCGTCCCAATCCTTGTAGCACCCAATGGTGAATAGAAGCGCCGCGAAGACCGCGATCGAATATATCTTCAGATGCCGATCGCATCTTCCCACGAGCAGGCCGGCGACTGCCAGAATCAGAATGGGCGTCCAGCTGAAGAGCCCGTGATCGGACGAGAAACACACTTTGAGAATGTACGGGCAAGTCCAAACCCACAAATGTTCGTAGCCCGTCTTGAAGTAACCGCCATAGATGATCTTTCTTGCCAGGAACGTAGGCACCAACCCACCGAAAAGTGTTACAGCGAAGATGCAATTGCCGAGCAATAGCTGCCCAGCCTCTTGCTCACCTCTCTTGCGAAGGTTGGCCCAATATTCGCCGAGCGACTCAAGCAGCGGCAACAAGAGAAATACCCCGTTGATGTAATACACGTCCAGCATCAGCCCGCTGAATGTCCCGAGGATCGCCCACTGCATGAGCGTCCGTGCGCCGCGCGTCTGAATCCACCACCAAACGAAAAGCGCCACCACGAAAGTCGAGTGCGCATGAGACCAGGCGGGATTGAAGTACATATACACCGGCAGGGAACTGCCAAACCAGATTCCGACTGTGGCGAGGAAAGCCCAGCGCTCCGGTACATACTTGTGAGCCAGCCAGAAAGATATCAGCAGCCCGAGAAACCCGTAGATTGCTGTAGCCAGCGCCATCGCGAAGCGATATGGCCGCGAAAAGCCATCCGCCGGCACGTGGCCGCCCAGCCGGTCGTACAAGGTGACGCCTGCGTGCGCTAGGATCAAAAACGGCGACCACAAAATAGCGGGACCTACCGAGAAGTGGTTGTCAATATGCCCCGTGAGGGTGTATTGCTCGGGTCTCACATGACCTTCCGCATCGACGCGTCCCATCCGGAAACTCTCGTTGGCATTGAGCCAGTCCTTGGCGAAATCCAACCTGTGCTCGATGAGCACTGAGCGGGCGTACGCGTAATAACCCACGCCATCACCGCGCACCCACGGGTTAATCAGCGGCAGCGTAACGACGAAAAGGATTACAAGGGCCTTTTCGTATTTTGCGAACTTGAACAAGCTCGGATTGTTTCCCTGACCGCCAGGCGTTTCTGTCAGTGGCCTTAGTTTCCGAAGTCCCGAGTGCTGCGTCTAACACGCCTCGGCAGCAGCTGCGGCTGTACGATCATTTCCCTTTTGCAATATCGCGATAATGGAAAGTGGTGGCATGGGCAGCCATTCGTCCACAAGACGAAACAGAGGCGTCAGAATGTTCAGCATCCGAATCTGCCCGAGCCCAAATGTTTTTCGACGAAGGATGCGTCCATTCAGCCACCACGCCGGCACTCCGGGTCGGTTAAACTTCAGTACGCGCTCGACCCTGAAACCGGCCTGTTGCGCGACGGCGACCAGCTGTTCTTTCGTGTAACGGCGGCAGTGTCCCAGCATCTCGTCCAGACTGCCGAAGAGCCAAGGACCGCATGGTACCAGAATAATCGCACGCCCTCCGTCGGCAAGCGCGTTGTAAATATTGCGCAACGCGCCTGCGTCGTCTTGAACGTGTTCCACTACATTGAGGCACACAACTGTGTCAAATGATTGCGCAGTCGGAAACGTTCCGCCGTCCACAGCATTCGTGTACGCCACGCGGAGGTACGGCCGCGTCGCGCGCAGCGTGACGAGGTATTCCAAATATTGCGGGTTCACGTCTGTCGCCCAGTAAACCGACCGCGGCATCAGGTGCACCGACATGTTTCCTCTGCCGGCGCCCACTTCGAGCACTCTGTCACCCACGTACGGACGAATCACGTCGGCCATCCACCGCGTGAAGCGAGGCGCCCTGTTCAGCCGCTCGAGGATTTCTCCGCCGCGCTCGTCCTCGACGTAGATGCGGTCCGAGATCGCGTAGTGGAGAATCGCCCACAGCGCGCTAACCCCATCTTTCCACGTAATTTTTTTCCCTTCGTGATAGGTGCGCCCCGAGTAATTGATCGGCACCTCGAAAATTCGAGCGCCTCGTTTGGCCAGCTTGATCGCAAGCTCAGGCTCAACATCGAACGTCGAACTTTCCAGCGGAATGCTCTTCAGAAGCTCGGCCCGTACCATTTTGTAGCAGGTTTCCATGTCGGTGAGATTCAGGTCGCATACGACGTCGCACAGAAACGTCAGCAGCTTATTGCCGATTGCATGGCGGAAGAAAAGCGCGCGCTTGTAGCCGCCGGCCATGAAGCGCGAGCCAAACACGGCGTCCGCCTCCTCGAACAGAAACACTTCCACCATCTTAATCAGGTCGGGAGGGTGATATTCGAGATCGGCGTCATGGATCACCACGAGTTCGCTATCGACCTGCGAAAGTCCCGCCCGAATCGCGGCCCCTTTGCCGCTGTTCTTTTCGTGGCGCAGCCACACCCACGAGAGCTTCCGCTCGGGCGCTTCCGACTCGAGCGACGCCCGAAAGTGCTGGATCGCCTCGGCGGTGCCGTCCGAGGAGCCATCGTCGACAACAATGACCTTAATCGATTCCAGCAGCGGCGATTCGCCGAGCACGAGCAGCCGCGCAAGGCTGGTCTCGATCAGAAACCGCTCGTTGTACGCGGGAACGATTACCGAAAGCGTCGTGCTTGTCCGTTTGCGTTCGAGGCCTTCGCGCAAACCCGTTGGCGCGTCGGCAGTCCCGCGCTGCCACTTCGATTGCTGCACACGGTGGGTCACAGAAGTAGTGCTCATGTGTTGGTTTGTTTCCCAACTCCAGCCCACGCCATTATTTGCCACTCTCGAGCACTCTTCAACATCAACGAAGACGAGGTTACAACAAAGCGTATAGAGCAATCCATAGAGCCAGCCAAAAGATCCAATGAAGGAGAGAACCGACAGGTCTCCGGTGTGCATGCACAGCGGCCCATTTTGTGCTGGGCGCCGTGACCTCACCGGCCTTCAACAAGCCGTGGCCGATTTGGTTGCACGCACAAGATGCTTTAGAGCTTCGACGCTGCCAGCATAGCCGCTTGGCTCGTGGCAGAGGCCACCGGCGCTTCGGTCGCCTTTCGAACGTGTGCCGCGACACGATCAACGATCTGCGAAAGAGGCGTTGCGGGACGAAACTTCGTCAGGCGCTCCAGTTTCTCCAGCGACGGCACGCGGCGGGGCATGTCCTCAAAGCCCGGTTCGTAAGCCTGATCGTAGGGAATGTACGTGATCGGTGAATCGCTCTTCGTGCGTTCCTTCACGGCGCGCGCGAGCCCTTCGATTGAAATCTCCTCAGTGCTGCCGATATTGACAACCTCGCCGACCGCCTGGTCGGTCCCCGCCAGCCGCAAAATCGCTTCCACCGTATCGCGCACGTCGCAGAAGCACCGCGATTGCCGGCCATCACCGAAGACCGTGAGCGGCGCGCCGTCAAGCGCCTGCCGGACGAAATTCGGAAGTACCATGCCGTACCGCCCCGTTTGCCGCGGCCCGACGGTGTTGAACAGCCGCACGACGATCACTGGCAGGTTCTTCTCTTTCGAATAAGAGAGCGCCAGAAATTCATCGAGAGCCTTCGAGGCAGCGTAGCTCCATCGTCCCTTGGTGGTCGCTCCAAGAACCAGATCGGCATCCTCACGGAATGGCACCTTCTCGCTCTTGCCGTACACTTCCGAAGTCGAAGCGGTGAAGACGAGCTTCTTCTTCTTCGAAGCGGCATCGAGCACGAGCTGCGTGCCGTACACATTGGTTTCGATCGTTCGAACTGGGCTCTCCACGATCAACCTCACGCCGACGGCTGCCGCCAAATGAAAAATCACATCCGATTCATCGACCAACTCGGCGAGCAAGTGCTTGTTCGTGATCGAATCGAAAAAATAATGAAAACGCTCATGCGCCTTCAAATGGCGGATGTTTTCCACGCTCCCGGTAGAGAGATTGTCCAGAACGAAGACTTCGTCGCCCCGGGCGAGAAGCGCCTCCGCCAGATGCGATCCGATAAAACCTGCTCCGCCGGTTATGAAATGGCGCAAGAGTTCCCCCCTAATCCGCAGTGTCTGTGCCTTCATTCGGTCCGGCCGACAACTCCGAACCTTTGCGCACGTCTTCGCCATATCCGTAACCGTAGGCGTACGGATAGTAGCGATACGAGTAGTAATAATCCGGCGCGCTGGAATCTACGGCGTTTAGGACGACGCCAAGAAGCCGGCTCTTCACCGCCGAGAGCAAGTCGCGCGTCCGCGTGAACGCTTCCTTCGGTGTTTCGCCGCTCCGCACAACCAGCAGAACGCCGTCCGTGAGCGAAGAGAGAACCACCGCGTCCGTTGCGGCCATAATCGGCGGCGAATCGATCACGATGAACTTGAACCGCCGCCGTAGTTCCGCCAGTGCTTCCCGCATTCGGTGCGACGACAGCAGATCCGCGGGGCTCGGCGGGATCGGGCCGGTGGTTAGGGCCGTGAGGTTATTGATCGTCGGATGCGGGATCAGAATGTCATCAAGCGTGCAAACTCCCGCGAGGTACGAACTCAAACCAGAATCCTTTCCTACGGTCAGATTCAGAGCGCGTCGAATGCCAGGTTTTCGCAGGTCGGAATCCATCAGTAGCGTGCGGTCGCCGAGTTGAGCAAGCGTCACACCCAGGTTCACAGCGGCTGTCGTCTTCCCTTCGCGCGGCAACGCGCTCGTCACCAGGATCACCTGAGGCGGGTGCTCGGCCTGCGAGAGCAGCAGCGACGTGCGCAGCGCCCGGAACGCTTCGGAAATCTGCGACTTCGGCTGGACGTAGGAAAGCAGTTCCACCCGTGGACCGGAGCCGACCTGCCGAGCAGTGTCTCCCGCCAGCCGGGCCAACTTTCCATGGTTTCCGTTTAATCCCGGCAACGCCGGAACCACCGCCAAGGAAGGCAGACCTGTCAGCGACTCGATGTCGTCCGGCGACTTGACTGTGTTGTCCAAGTATTCGCGGAAGATCGCCAAGCCTACGCCTCCCACGAGCCCAATCAGGAATGCCAGCAGGATATTGCGCGCCTTCTGCGGCCGCGAAGGGCTCGTGGGGGCAAGCGCCGGGTCCACCACGCGGATGTTGCTCGAACGCAGGCCCGCCGTGATGCCTGCTTCCTTGAGCTTTTGCAGCAGGCCATCGTAGAGCTGCTTGTTGGATTCCGCATCGTGCTGCAGGATGTTGTACTGCACGAGCTTTTCCGCCAGATCGTTAGCTTCGGCCTTCTGCTTGTCCAGCGCTTCCTGCAGCAGAGCCACGTGGCTCTGAGCCGTGTTGTAGTCCTGGATGACCCCGTCCGCCACAGTCTTGCGCGCCTTTTCCAGGTCGTCATTTACCTCCTTTTGCTGATCGATCAGGCGCTGCACCTTCGGAAAGTTGGGCCCGTATTGGTTGACGGCTTCCGCATACTCTTCATCGAGATCGGCCTTCCGCTTGAGCAGGTCCTGGGTCACTGCGCTATCGCGCGCCGCTGGCATTGCGTCCACGTTTCCGGACGTCGCCATTCGATACAAAGCCTCTTTTTCCGCCAACTCGGTCTGGGCATCTGTCACGGCCTTGCTGAGATCGCCCAGCTTCTGCGTTGTGATGTCCTGCTTCTCGTCGATTTGCCAGATCTGGTTTTCGCGCTCATAGGCGAGGCGCGCGTCCTCCGACTTTTCGACCTTGATTCGCAGTTCCTCGAGCTCGGAGGACAGCCAGTTCGACGCCTGTGTCGTCGCGTCGTATTTGCTGCGGAAGTTCGATTCGATGTAGTTCTGCAGATGTGCGTTCACGACCTGAGCTGCGAGCTGCGGGTCTTGCGCATCGAAGCTCACCTCAATCAGCCGACTATTGGGCACGCGCTTGACGCTCAGCGAACCCAGGAAGGCACCTAAGATCGCTGGCTTCTTCGCGGAAGAGCCTGCTTGGCCGAAATTCAGCGGCGCAGATGTGCCTCCAAACTCGGGATACCTCCCGAGATCGAGTGACTTAATCGTCTGCAAACTCAGCGTTTCGCTTTGTAGAATCTTCGTCTGGGTTTCCAAGTAGCTGTCCATATCTTCGAATTCGTCGTAAGGATTCGAGTCTTGAAACTGGACCGTGTTCTGGGCCTCTTTGTCAACCTCGACCCGGGCCATCGCCACATAGACAGGCTTCATTTTGAACGACGCGATGGTCACGACCGTCACAACCGTCAGCAAGAAGGTGAGCACCAACCACTGGTGCTTCCGAAGGATTATGAAGTAATCGAGAAGGTGTGGTTCTCTAGGCGCCTGGTCCCAGGGAAGAGACGTAGGAGGAGGAATGACCGCGAGCGATTCTCCTGCCTTGCGGTCGCGAGCGGCGAATCTCGATGCGTCTTCCAAGTAACTCATGATCCTCACCGGCCAATCACTGCAACTCTCAGCAGTCTTTGCAAACGGCTACTGCACACGATAAATCGCAACCTGCGTTCCGATGCCAAGCATCGCTTGGGCGCCGTGGGCAAGGGCTTTCTTGCCGGTACTGTCCGGGACGTACAGAATGTCGTTCGATTTCATCGGCACGTCATTGGCCTTGTGATTCTCAATCTCCTTCAAATGAACCGGAATCTCATCCCGGTTGCCAGTGGCCGTATTCGTGCGCATGATCACAGCGTCGTTCGCCTTTGCAAAAGTGGTCAAACCATGAGCCAGCGCGAGCGCTTTGAGCACGGTGACCTGTTCCCCGTGGCCTTGCAGCACGTAACCTCCGGGTTGCGCCACCCCGAAGCCTAGCACGTACACGATGCCTGCCCGCGGAACGCTCACCACGTCGCCGCCGTACACCTGTATGTTGTAGACCGAGTTCCCTGATTCGAGCAGGTCTTGCAAGCGAATAGTAATAATCTGCTGCTTCGAGCCGGAATCGTCTTTGATACTGGCCGCCTCAATCTTTGCTGTTTCTGGAGGAGCCGGTCGGGTGATCAAAACCACGCTTCCCGCATCATCCGTGATTCCGCCGGCCGCCGACAGCACCTCGAGCAATGTCGTGGGACCAACTACCTGGTAAACCATCGTGTGGCTAACCGCTCCGACCACCGAAACCGGAGCGCTGTTTTGCTCCTTCACGAAAACCGACACGTTGGGATGCGAAACAAGCCCGTTCTCGATCAGAAGTTTCTCGAGTTTGGACTCCAGGTCGAACGGTGTTAGGCCAGCCGCCGCAATTCGATCAGGGATGAGGGGAAAACTGATGCCGCCGGCGTCGCTAACGCGGACGTCCCGCGAAAGCTCAGGGACGTCGAACACGTCAATGTGAAGCAGATCGCCGCTGCCGATGGGAGTGTCCACCGGATGAGCTCGCGCCATATTGGCGAGCTGCTCAATTTTTGCGTTCGCCTGTTGCGGAGTTTCGTACTTTTCTTGACCGTTGGCACTCTGGAAACTTCCCACAAGCAGGATTGCCAACAGCCAGAAATGGTTCGCCCGAAACCAGTCCGAGACCCCGCGGACGGTAAGAACCATCGTCAAAGATGACCCCGAAACACTATGGATGACCCGATGTTCGCTGTCAACCGTTTGGTGGAAGTGCATTCGTGAGATGTACGCCAGCGAGGCAACGTAGGCGCAAACGGAAGGCGAAGGAGCAACGGCTCCCCGATGCGGATCTAGAGCGGCGTACCTATAAACATCCACTTGCCCCATCCAAAAGACTCCTGAAGCGGCGAAAAATGTGCGCGGGCTAGCCTCCGAATCGATTCCGGTTGGCTCAGCCACTGCTCATAAGTGCTCCGCTCATAATCGATCATTGTTGCGAGCGCATCCAGCTTCGCCGAGCACCGCCGCACTGGACGCATCCCGGAAATCGAGTGCACCAGCCGAAGAAACGGAGTCAGCCAAGGTTCCACGATCACCACGCGTCCGTTACTGCGGAGCACTCGTTGCATTTCCGCGAAGGTTTGCGCTAGGTCTTCGGGCAACGTGGGAAGGTGGTGCAAGCCGCCCTGGACGATCAGCACGTCCCGGCTTTGGTCGGGAAACGGAAGCCTGCGGCAATCGCACACGTAGCATTGCGCGCTCCCTTGGTACATCGCGATGAGCCGCGCGGAAAGGTCCACACCCTCGAGATGTGCGAATCCAAAACGCTCCAGGGCGTGAAGCCCGTTCCCGCGCCCGCAAAAGAGCTCGACAACCCGGGCCTCGCGCGGCAGCCGGTCGACGCCCAGTTTCTTGAGCCGCTGCACAAACTTTCGAATCTCCTGCTCAGGCGTCTCGAATCGAACGTACGCAGCTTCCCAGCGATCGGTGATTCCGACGCCGTCCTCTGTCTGGACGGCGCGAGCGGTGATGGTTTGCTCTCCTTGTTGTCGCATCATCCACCTGGAGCGCAGACGCGGCGTCGCTGCGCTCTCAAATCACTAATACAGGCCTAATTGCAGCATAAGCCCGCATTATTATACGTGCCTGTTCCGATCACGTCTTCGCGTTTGGACGTGCCTCCCGCGAGAAACATGCAGTATGATTCCGCCTGTATCCGTCCGTAGTCCGGTTTGCGGTGAACCGCTATCTCCGCACCTGTGGAGGATCATCTGGTGCCGGTCAAAACAGCTCCGATCGAGAACGCGCCCTCTCCCGCTCTCGAGTCGCGCCGCATTGAGTCGCCGACCCTCGAGCTATCGGTGGTCATGCCATGCCTGAACGAGAGCCGCACGCTCGCCGCCTGCATCCAGAAGGCGCAGTCCGCAATGGAGCGCCTCAGCGTTCGGGGCGAAGTCATCGTCGCTGATAACGGGAGCACGGACGGCTCGCAGTCGCTCGCAGAAGAACTGGGCGCGCGCGTCGTACCGATCAAAGAGCGCGGATACGGAAGCGCCCTGCGCGGGGGGATCGCCGCCGCGCGCGGCAAATTCGTCATCATGGGCGATTCCGACGACAGCTACGATTTCACGCAGCTCGACGATTTCCTCGCCAAGTTAAACGATGGTTACGATCTTGTGATGGGTAATCGCTTCCTCGGCGGAATCCGCCAGGGCGCGATGCCCTTCTTGCACCGGTTTCTCGGCAACCCGGTGCTGAGTTGGCTTGGGCGGCTTTTTTTCGGCTGCCCGGTCGGGGATTTTCAGTGCGGCCTGCGCGGCTTTCGCAAGGACGCAATCGACAGACTCGAGCTTCAAACTACGGGGATGGAATTCTCGACAGAAATGGTCGTCAAGGCCACGCTCTTCAACCTTCGGATCATCGAGATTCCAACGATTCTTTCTCCCGATGGCCGCGACCGTCCGCCCCATCTGCGAACCTGGCGCGACGGCTGGCGCTACCTGCGGTTCCTCTTGCTCTACAGTCCTCGCTGGCTGTTTCTCTACCCTGGGATCGCGCTATTTCTGGTAGGAGTTGCGGTGAGTCTGTGGCTGCTTCCTGGCCCTCGTACGATCGGCGCGGCAACCTTCGATTACCACACGCTCTTATTCGGCGCGATGGCCATCTTGATCGGTTTTCAGTCGATCAATTTCGCAGTGTTCACTAAAGTCTTCGCGATCACCGAACGTCTGTTGCCGGAAGATCCGCGGTTGAACAGGATGTTCCGCTTCGTCACGCTCGAAACCGGCTTAATCCTGGGCGCGCTGCTAATTCTCGCCGGCGCGGCCACATGGATCTTCGGCCTTGGATATTGGCGAAGCCGGCACTTCGGTCCACTCGATCCAGATAAGACGCTCCGCATCGTCATCCCCGGTTTCGTCTCGCTCACCTTGGGAATCGAGATCGTCCTCTCGAGCTTCTTCGTCAGCGTGCTCGGCATGGCAAGAAAGTGAAGAGCGCCGGCTCACGCGATCTCGTGACCAATTCAGGAGAATCCGCAGTGGCCGGCGCTGTCGGCACCTTGCACGAAAACCTAGTATTCGGTCGGCGGGTTCGCGTTCTAGCCAGCCACCTGGCGACCCTGCTTCCCTCAAATGCGAAGGTGCTTGATGTCGGCTGCGGCGACGGAACCGTCGATAGCCTCATCGCGCAGCAGTCGCCCGGAATCCGCATCGAGGGCATCGACGTTCTCGTCCGTCCCGACGCGAAAATCCCGGTTCGCGCCTTTGATGGCATCCGCATTCCTTATCCGGACGCGAGCTTTGACGCCGTCATGTTTGTGGACGTGCTCCATCACGTGGACGACCCGCTCTTGCTCCTTCAAGAGGCCATGCGCGTGGGCAGGAGCGTCGTGATAAAGGACCACTTCCGCGAAGGCTTTCTCGCCGGCGCAACTCTGCGCTTCATGGATTGGGTCGGCAACGCGCATCATGGGGTCGCGCTGCCCTACAACTATTGGTCGAAAGCTGAATGGGACGCTGCTTTGTACACGGTCGGCCTGAAGCCGGTGGAAATCAAACGTTCGCTCGGGCTTTATCCCGCTCCCGCTTCGTGGATCTTCGAACGTGGCCTCCACTTCATCGGGCGTTTTGAGCGCGACACCGTCTAACGAGCCTCGGTGCCGCGTGTCCCGCGCGAATTGGAGTTCACCGGCGGCGACGTTGCGAGGCAGGCTTGCGACAGAGACAGCACGACGTTCGCAGGAATTTGTAGATTGAAATCGACCAGACTGTGGAGCAGCAGCCCGCTGACGGCGGTGATCGCTCCGACGTGCAGTGCGTGCGAAAAATGCCTTGGTGAATAGGCTACGACGAGGAATAGGATCAACCTAGCTCGATTCTTTCGTGGTCAGCAGATTTCCAGGTCAGATTTGGCCGCGTACAAGTTGGTTAGTCGATCGTGAAGGTTTTGCGCCTCAGGAACGGCGGTACGAATTGCAGTTTTCAGGCTACCGAAAAGCGCCCGATAGACCGCCTTGAATTCCTCCGAAACGTCGGCAGTTCCTCCCCAGTTTAGGCGGTCACCAATAGCAAGTATGATTCGGTTCGCTTGGAGGGGTGTTATATCTCCCTGCACACCGTGTTTAACCCATTGTTCAAGAGCGCCGAGTTGCTCAATGGCACGGTCCTTTTCCCGGTCACTCAGGGCGCCATTACTGATAATTTCATGCACCGCGCGTTCAAGAGGTTTATCTACGGTCTCTCCTACGTTGATTGTTGCTTTTGATTCTGAAAGGACGGCTTCTAGTTTAAGCGTGTAATCGCTGATTTTACGATGGATAACGGCCAACTGCCCGCCAGCGGCTTCGGCCGCCTCTATAGCGGACTTCCCTTGCTGTAGCGCGGTCCTGTAAACCTGGTGGTCTCCGGTCGCCATATTCCAAATAACTTCATCCACCATAGCCTTCGCCGAATTTCCATAGGTAAGGTCGCGGACAGGAGATCTGACCGATGGATCTGTCATTGCCCGTCCAACCTTCGTATCCGCAAGACTGCGCGCAGCTTCCGATGAGGCAAAGCCCTGCGGCTTTGTGCCAGCGACCTCCCGAATTTGGGTTCGATCCTCGCTTTTTGTCGGATTGTTGCTACGGTCCGATTGAGCCGTTATGATGCGGACGTCCGAGCAATGCTCACGCGAGCGCCCCAGCTGCTTCGCGTGACTTTCACACACGTAGATCGGCTCACTCCCGCCGTCCTCCCAGCAAATTATGACTGCTGTTCCGTAGTCGCAGTCGAGCCGGTAATGTGCAGCAAGTGGCTCCGCAGGCTTTCCAGGCTGGAGCCGCCACTCAGCGCGGCTTGTGCAATGGCGCTTCGACACACGTTAATTGTAGCGAACCCATAGCATTGGACGTCGTCAGCCGTGAGTTTGCGTGACGGAATATGTAATCCGGCTGAACAGTGAACAGCGCCAATTTTGCATAGCGTCGATTCTTCAGCGACGGCTATTTCTTCAACGGTGTGATATCTGTGACTGGAAGATCCCAGTGGGCCAGCAAGATCTCGAACCGCCGCTGTTCCTCGCGTTTGTAAGTTTCCTGGTCAGGCCAGAGCTGCTTGATAAGGGATTCTTCCTCAGGGTTAGCTGTTGTCGCCACGGTCGAGTTCTTGTACCTAATCGTAACGCGATAGTCCCAGCGCGCATCCTCAGTCATGTGGTTGGCGGGAGTTTCAATCCTTACAGAAATCATGCGACCGCTCTCTACGCCCTTTTTGAGCAGCGGATAGTGGTTCTTCAGGAAGAGTTGCAGGAACTCCTGTTGGTGTCCCCATTGCACTTTGTAGTAGTACTCCATGGTGTAGGGCTGGTCAGCCGCAGCCTGTGGCGGAGCACCCTGTGCAAGTAGTGGCGGCACAAACACTGAAAGCAATAGCGCCAAAAGTGTGTTCCTCATGGATCCTCCACTAAGTGAGTGGCCTGGATTGTAGTCAACTCGGATAACGTTCATCAATCTTTTGCGGAAGCGTCAAGCAACGAGGCGGCTGCGCGCAGACCTGACCCTAATTAGTTCGTTTCGGCGCGGCGCTTCGCCTGCGAATTGGAATTCACGGGCGGCGAAATGGCCAAGCAGGATTGCAGCAGAAACAACATCGCGTTCGCCGGAATCTGCAGATTGAAATCGACCAGGCTATGAAGCAGCATCCCGCTGACGGCGACAATCGCCCCGGCGTGCAGCGCGCGCGAAAAATGACCCTGCTCTGCCTCGAAATTTCGCCGCGCCTCGCGATAGAGCAGCCATAGAAAAATCGCTGCGCACAGTCCTCCGAGAATTCCCGTTTCCGCCAGCGTCTCCATGTAGTCGTTGTGGACGTGATCCACAAGCTTGCCGTCATAGGCGGTCTCGTAGCGCGGAAAGACATCCACCATCGTTCCTATGCCGCAGCCAATGATCGGGTGATCCAGGAAAATGTGTGCAGCCCCACGCGCCATCGAGATCCGGCGGCCCAGAGTCACTTCGGGCGACTTGAGCTCCGAGAATCTTTCGATCGCCGTGCTCGCTCCTATCCACAAGACCGTTGCTAGAGCCACGAGCGCCACAACACCCGCGGCGATCACGCGCGCGCTTTTCCACGCCCCGCGGCGGCTCCGCACCAGCAAGACAAGGATCCCAACCTCAAACGCGAAGCTGATGATACCGCCGCGCGAACCTGAAAGAATGAGCGCGCTGACGGGTACGATCGTAAACAGGGCCGTGAGCGGCAGCACGTCCCGATGCACGCCGCGGAAAATCATCATCGCCAGCCCCATCGGCAGCGTTAGCTCGACAAAGCCAGCGAAATGATTTCGGTTCACGTAAGACCCAAACGGCTCACCCCTGGTTTTGAGTGCCTCGGTCCAGTAAATTTCGCTGCCCGATGTGAAATGCTGGGCGATCCCAAACAAACAGACCACGAAACACAGCACGATCAAAAACCAGGCCACCTTTGTTAGCTCGTCACGGGTTCGAAATGCTTGTGTGGCCAGAAAAAAGATTAGAAAATACGCGGCGAGCTTCAGCAACTGCGTGCGTGTCAAAAAAGTGTATGCCGTAGAATGCGCGGCGACCTGGATTAGCCCAATCCCGAGAAATCCCAGCAGCGGCCAATTAAGCGGGCTCCAGTGAATCTGCCCGCCCGGTTTGAGCGCTACGACTAGCGCCCAGTACGCGAAAAGCGCCGCAGCTCCCATCTCGATCAGAGAGACCGCCCAGACTTCGACACCGCCCAGCGCGAATACCGACCCAGCGATCAGAAGACACAGTCCGATCCGGAGCAAGCTCATCGGGATGGCTGCTCCGGCGCCGCGGTGGATTGCGTTAGCGCCACCTCTGCGATCCAAGCCGTTCCGCCGAGCCTGTTGTCAAACAGGCGGCTCGGACTTCGAAGCAGCCGGAGGAGTAGGAAGTGTGTCTGCGGGCCTGTTGTCAGGTCGGCCTCAATCGGCGTCCACGCGCGCGAGCCGGTGAAGTTCTCAGTCGTGACGCCTACGGAATCGCCATGATTTGGGTCAGTCAGCGAAAATCGAATCCCGCTTTCGGTTGTGATCTCTTGGGTGCGCATCAGCGCGTGGAAATGATAGCAGCGCCCCGGCTCGACCGGAACATACTGCGCTGGCTCGGTCAGCGCGAGATTGTTCCCTCCGTTGAAATCGAGCCGAACGGCTCGGGAGCCGTTCCCGGCTGGGGCTGTATCAAAGCTGATCGCCGCCCCTAGGACACTGCTCCATCTCCAGTCGAGGCCGCCGTTCGCGAACTCGCTTCCAAAATCTCCATTCCAAACGAGCGAGTGATTCGGTGGGTCGGCGTGCGGCATGCCAGCGGCTGCCAGAGCCTCGCGCCAGACGCGACTCGCGTCATCGGCGCGGTCTTCGTGAATGAGTTCTTCCATGAATGGAAACACTTGCGGCAATTTCAGCGGCTGCTTGAGCGAGATGAGGCGATCCCAAACCGCGAGCGCGGGCTCGGCATGACCTGAAGAAACAAAGAAATCAACCGCCTGCACATACGCCTCGGCGTTCGCGGGCAGCACTTGATCGACAAGCTCGTTGATGTCTTCGGTCGACCGCCAAGTGCGCGAAATCGAGAGCGGCAAGAGCGTAGGATCGGCGCGGACCGCCTTGCGCAGCTCGGCGAACGCAGCCGAATATTCTTGCTCGCGCAGAAGGAAATTTCCGTAATGAAACGCGACTTCTCCCGACGCGGGATAAGCAGCTTTCGCGCGCGCGTACGCGTCCCGTGCACGCGCGTCGTCGCCGGCGGCCTCATACGCACCCGCTAAGTCCATCCAGTAGTGCGCCGAGCGAGGATCGTCCTGAACAGCCTTCTGATAATCAGTAATGGCCTCGGACAAATCCGGATGTACGAAGTCCCATTGATGCAGGCGTCCGACGCGGTCCCAAGTTGAACCATCGCCAGGCGTAAGCGCCGCTCCGCGCTCCATCAGCTCAACTTGTTCCGAATCGAGGCGATGGCTTGCCAGCCAGAGAACGCTTGCCTGAGAAATCA
>Ga0335079_10000525_pt1 | contig 43885 bp, 42 predicted proteins | sample Lox_Sample_33_FD_206719 | JGI IMG/M metagenome (GOLD analysis project Ga0335079, IMG submission 206719) | Soil microbial communities from Loxahatchee National Wildlife Refuge, Florida, United States - Lox_Sample_3.3 | ecosystem: Environmental > Terrestrial > Soil > Wetlands | place: USA...
TGCCGCTGATCGGACAGGGAGTGTTATGCCAAAGCGAGCGCTTTCCTGTTGTCGATGCCGGCATTTGCAAGGAGATCGGCATCTGCATTTTGCTCGCGTGTGATGTGCTGTATGGAAAACTCATATCCGCCGGCGGTGATCAGCTCCCGGACCTTTCCGAAATATACCCGCAGTGCCTTGTCCTTCACCTTGTATTCTCCCCGGATCTGCCGTACCATCAACTCACTGTCGGAATACACAACAAGCTTTCGACAATCCAAAGACCGTACTTTTCGAAGACAAGCCAGTAACGCTTCATACTCCGCGACATTATTCGTTGTTTTCCCGATGTAGCCGCTTCCCGAATAGAGTACCGTGCCCTTCTCGTCGTGAAGCACGATCCCGATACCGCTTTCTCCGGGATTTCCCCGTGATGCGCCGTCGGTGTGCGCATAGATCGTCACGAAGCCAACACGCTTTTTTCTGCAACTGAATCCGACACGAGTATCCTGCCGCAATGCTCACAGGTATACAGGTGAGAGTTCTGACGGATTTCGAGAATCTTTTGCGGTGGCACGCGCTTGAAGCATCCTCCGCATGCTTCACGCTTTACCAGCACAACGGCCACACCGCCCTTCGCGTTTCTGATCCGGTCGTACCGTTCAATATCCGATTCCGTCAATCTGGCGAGAAGCTTTTCCCGCTCGTGTTTCAGCCGTAACTCCTCTTTCTCATGTTCCTTGTTCACTTCGCGGAGATCTTTCTGACGGTCATCAAATTCCGAAGAAACTTCTTCCAGCTGAGCCGTGAGCGTATCAATATCCTTCTTGGCCGTTTCCATTTTTCCTTCGAGAAGATCCATCTCCTTCTCGAGCTTTTCGGATCGCTGTTCCGCAGCTTCGATTTCTCTGGTCAGTGCGTCATACTGCTTGTTTGATTTCACATTGAGCTGTTGGTTCTTATATTTTTCGACTTTTTCCGCAAGGTCGAGAATCTCCACATCGGCACCATCCCGATCACTCTTGGATTGTTTGAGGAGGTTCTGCAGTTCCTTGAGCTTCGTTTTCATTTCCGTTACCCTTGCCTGCAGACCGGCAACGATTGACGGGAGATCGCCTTTCAGATCCTCAACTTCCTGCAGCTGTGAGTCCACCTGTTGCAATGCATATAAGAATTTCAACGTCGTTTCCACCGAGATATCCTTCATAGTTTAACAATAGGAGACAAAGTTCGACATTCGTGATGACGGGTTAATCTGAACCCGAAACTTGCGTGCGCGACATTCAGTCCTGATGCGCTCAATGAGATTCTGCAGCACGGGAACCTCCGTTTCAAAATGACCGGCATCGACAAGAAGGATTTGACCTTCGGCTTCTTCGAACCGGTGATAACGGACGTCGGCGGTAACGAACGCGTCCGCGCCCTGACGGATCGCATTCTGCAGAAGATCGGATCCGCTTCCGCCGCAGACGGCCACGCGGTGTATCCGCCTTTTGCGGGCGCGTCCATACCTGAGGAACGAGACGCGCAGGCGTTTCTTGACCAGGGTCAGAAATGTCCGCATTCCCACCGGTTCCGAAAGCAAACCGACGGCACCTTCCCCCATGTCGGATCGATCGTTCGCCAGATCCAGAACATCGTATGCAACTTCTTCATAGGGGTGAGCGGAGCGCATGGCCTGAAGAACATCATGAAGCCGCCACGACGGTACGACCATTTCCAATCGGACCTCATGTACCTGCTCGAGAGTCCCGACAGTGCCAATGAAGGGTCGAGCACCGGTGATGGGAGTGAACGTCCCGACTCCTTCACTTCCGAAAGAACAGCTTTCATACTTTCCGATCGCACCGGCTCCGGCCTTCGCCATCGCCGAGAGCACCCGATCCCGATAATCGGGAGGGACAAAAACGATGACTTTCTTGTCAAGCCGCTCGCTCTTCTTGAGTACGGTGATGCCGGTCAGCCGTAGTTGTTGAGCTAGCGCAACGCTTACACCATCAGAAGCAAAATCGAGATTCGTATGAGCCGAATAGACTGCAATCCGGTGCTGTACCAGGAGAGAGACGAGCTTTCCGGTTCTTTCCTCAGGGGATATTCGCCGTAGTGGATGAAAAAGAAGCGGGTGGTGGCTGATGATGAGGTCGGCGTTCCTGCTGATTGCCTCGCGCACCACCTCCTCAGTGACGTCAAGGCAGACAATGATCTTTTCAATTTCCTGTTGTGGCGAGCCGATCTGTATACCCACATTATCCCGTTCCCAAGCGATCTCCCGTGGTGCCCATGATTCCATGATATGTTGAATGTCGCCGAGAACCATCTACGTCTGAGAGGGAAGAGAAAAAAAAAGTCCCGATTTTGCCGGGACGTTTCGAACGCCTACCACTCCTTTGCGTTCTTCATTAACTTTTTCATGATGGCATCGATACTGGCCTTTTGTTTCTGAGGAAAGATTCGTTCCTCGTATACTCCGGGGTATCGCAATATTAACCTCATGATACATTCAATATAGGGATTTCCTCCCAAAAAATCAAGATAATGAGATCGGGCTCGTCTTCATGCGCCTGCAGATGCAGATGTCTGTGCTCCCGGCTGCGGCTTGTCCGCGCTGAGATCGCGCAACTTGACGATCTGCTTCTCCAGCTGAGCGATATTTTGGTTCAGTTTCGTCAGAATTGCACGCTCCTCATCGCTGATTTTCTGGCGCAGGATAATGTCTGCGCTGATCTTGATTGCAGCAAGAGGATTGTTGAATTCGTGGCAGAGCGTCACCACCAGTTCCTGCACGGTTTCGGCGTTCTTTTCCGAATAAAGTTTCTGTTTTTCGGCGGCAGCGATCCTGCTGCCGAGCCGGTGCCGATCGACAATATTCACAATCGCTCTGGGAAGGATGGAATCCACAACCTCTTCTTTGATGAGGTATTCCACGATGCCATACTTCATCGCCTCGATCGCAATGCGGAAGTCCCTGTTGGATGTCAGAAGGATCATCGGGACGTCGATGTTCGATTCCCGAATCTTTTTCGCAATTTCGACGCCATTGGTTCCGGGAAGGAAATAATCCATCAGGATCACATCAACCAGATGATTCCCGCCAAGAACCCGCAGGGCTTGTTCCTGATTATTTGCTGAAATCACGTCGAATTCCCAATTCTGAAAGGGATGAAGATAATGACGTACGACTTCGACGTAATCGACATCATCATCAATCAGCAGCACTTTGAGAGCGTTCTTTTCCATAGTCGCGGTTGAATTAGTATACCATTTCTCGTCCATATTTGCAATACCGTTTTGGGAGGAAGAGAACGTGCCGGCAACATCTTATGGCTGTGGGTTTCCATAAATCTTTATCCTGCTTTGACTTTCATTCTCTAATTCATTAGATTTATACACTTTGAAATGATGTCGCCCGCAAAAATGGATTTTTCTTTCAGAGAAAAGGTACTCGACTCGCTCAGAGGCGGAGGAGAGGCGGTTTTCATCATTCTGGGTGTTCTTTCGCTGGTTGCGGGTATTCTCGTCGATCTCTTTGTTGTACGCATCGTCTGCCTGTTGGTCATGGCTGGCTCGGGGCTGGCTCTCTTTGCATCGATGCGTGCCCGACAGCTGCACATCCGGCCTGAGCCGGATCATGCAACGACACAATTCCATTCACAATCGAATCGGAAAAGAATGAAGAAAATGATCTTCAGCGATTTTGAATCGGACGGTCAGGACTCATTCGAAGGGGGGGCAGAAGGTGAAGGAAGAAAGGACAGTCACGGGGAGCAGGAGAGCCAGGACGGGTTTCTCGGAACGATGCCGCATCCCGGACGTCCCGCACCAATGAGAGAAATTCCTCCGCGGGAATACACGATCTCCGATTTTTTTGATGTCGGATCTGACATCTACAAGGGAGATTCCGAACCGCGGTCAGAATTTGATTTTCTTCTCACAAAAGTCCTCGGCGTGATCAAAGAAGTCCTGTTTGCACACACCGTGACATTCTTCTGGGCAAACCGCGAGAAACAGCAGATGGTGCTTGAAGCACGGGTGACGGACAGCGCAAACTTTTTCTCGTCCCGCCGGTTTGCGATGGGGCATGATCTCATCAGTTCGATTGCCCAAACCGGAAAGCCCGAGTTCCTGAACGAGATTAACCCGATGTCGGAAACGGAAATGTTCCGTTATTATGTTGTTCCGGCTTCGATAAAATCGTTTGTCGGTGTGCCGGTCTACTTTTCGAGGGGAACCGGTGAGCCGGATGCAGATTCTCCGGTCGCCGTCCTTGCAGTCGACAGCAAAGCTCCTGATGACTTCGGGCCGGAAACGCTCGCTCTTCTCGGGAAGTTTACGAAGCTCATCTCTGCGCTGATTAAGAGCTACAACGACAAGTACGATCTTCTTCTCGATTCCGAGCTTCTCAACTCGATTCGACGCTTGAAAGACCGGGTGCGGAATGATTTTGCCCTCGGGACGATTGTCCAGGCGCTGGCTGAGGAGACATCCAAACTCATCAACTGGGATTTTCTCACGGTTGTCCTGTATGATGAAACGAAACACGCATGGGTTAACCGCAAGACGGTAAGCCGCTCTCCCGACGGCGCGCTGCCCGAAGGACAGGTCATCAACTTCCCGGATAGTATTGTCGGCCAGGCGATCAGAACAAACACGCACTGTCTTGTCAACGATCTCGAAACGGTCGAGTCAATCCGGTATCACGTTGGGGAACACACGAAGCACGCGGGTTCACTTCTCTCCATCCCGATCACGTCGCTCAATAAATGCTATGGTGCGATCACGATCGAGAGCAAAGAGAAATTCAATTTCACGCGGCGGGATATCGAAATGCTTTACCGGCTGGCGGAGCATGCAGCATCGGCGCTGGAAATTTACTACATGCAGGAAGTCATCAAGGAATATGTGATTATCGACGATCAGACCGGGACCTATTCCAGAAAATTCTTCGTCCAGAGAGTCGAGGAAGAACTCCAGCGGGCAGATGATGCGGGGAGCGAGCTCTCGATCATCTTTGTCACGGTCGACAAGGCGCATGAGATTACCGAGCGATTCGGCAACGACGGGTTCGAACGCGTCATGCTCGCTCTTGCGAAGGCCATCCGTTCGAGCGTCCGGTCGTATGATCTTGTCGGCCGGTATGATGCTCACCGGTTTGCCGCATTGTTGATCGATACGGCTGCCAACGAAGCATACATCTGGGCGGAGAAGATCCGGAAAAATCTCGCGGGCCTTGTCATTAATCTCGACGGGAAGACCTTTTCGATCACCATCAGCGTCGGAGTGTGCGGGGCGCTCGAAGGGACGAAAAAAGAAGAGCTTATCGGTAACGCCGCAACGGTTCTCGCCAAGGCCTCTGAGGCGGGCGGGAATGTTGTGCGTGTATTTTAACTCCACTCTTAAGGATTAGAACAGTATGGCAAAACAACAGACATTCGCGGACAAAGCGACAAAGGCAGCTGCACAACGCGGAAAGAAGTGTCCCCGCTGTGGTGCGATCAAGCAACCGGTGCTCACCGTTCTGGCTGAACCTTCACGCAAGGGGAGCATTCGGTTCAGTCACCGGCGCGTGCAGGTCTGCAAGTGTAACGAAAAAGAAGTGTACGCATAGAACTTCCCAGACGCATTTCTGCAGTGAACATTTCCGGAACCTGGTGGGCTGGTTGTCTCACGTCAGGAACGGCGGCGTGATCTATGGAAAAACCGTATCCGTCGCTGGAGTGTGAAGTCCGGGTGGGTCACGGCGGTGTGATCAACCTCCCTCCTCCGATCGCCGCGAGAATTCAGGAAGGAAAACGCATGACGATCCGTCTCACGGATGGAACTGTCTCGGCAAAACTGCGCCGGCGCGGAGTTACGGAGGCGGAGATCGAGCTGATAGCGTCTCTTCAGTGGGAGCAGCGGGAACAGGTGATAAATTTTCTTGAGTCCGAAGGTTCCGTTTCGCGCTCTGCGGCATTCGTGCGGCGTTCGAAAAAATTCGCCCGATGAATCAGGGCTCCGTTCCGAAAGTTGTTGTCGATACGGATGTGCTCCTTGATCATCTTGTTCACCGTGGCGGAGCGGAATCGGTGTTGCGGCTCGCCATGCAGAAGTTTTTCTGCTATACGACCGTTTTCAATGCCATCGACATGTTTTCCATAGCCCGGACGGAAAAGGAGCGCGTGGCGGTTGAACAGGCGCTCTCGGCAATGAAAATTCTGGGGCTCAACGCAAAAAGTGCGAAACGGTATGGAACGTGGATTGCGCGGGGCCTTTCCCTGACGGGTACGGATTTTTTCATGGCTGCGATCTGCCTCGACAGCCGGCTTCCGATCCTGACGTGGCAACCAAAACGGTTTTCATCTGTCAAACAATTAGTGATCGTTCCCGCTGCCGGGGTTACGAAAAAGCTGACGGGTGTGCAAATGCTCCGGCAGGCAACACGCAGGAATCGATAGGGATAACTAGTTCTCATAGAAGGATCTCTCTGCTATGTTTCTCGGAAAAGTTGTTGGAACCGTTTGGGCTACACGAAAAGACGAAGAGCTGGTGGGGATGAAATTCCAGGTTGTCAAGCATCTGGGAATTGATTACAAACTCAAGGAAACATTCGTGGTTGCTGTCGATACTGTTCAGGCGGGGGTGGGCGATGTTGTCCTGGTCTGCAGCGGAAGCTCAGCCCGTCAAACATCCCTGACGAAGAACAAGCCCGTCGATGCGACAATCATGGCTGTTGTCGACAAGCTCGATATCGAGGACTGACAGATCCATGTATTTTGGAAAAGTCATCGGAACGGTATGGGCCACGCGGAAGGATCCGAACCTGCAGAATTTCAAGCTCCAGTTTCTTCAGCCGATCAATGCACGACAGGAGCAGATCGATTCTCCGATCGTCGCAGTGGATACCATTGGTGCCGGTCCGGGTGAAATCGTTATGTACATTACCGCTCGAGAAGCGACGATTCCCCTTCCCGTTGAAATGGCTCCCGTCGATGCCAGTATCGTTGGCATCGTGGAACGGATCGATGCGGAACCCGAATCGAACAACCTGAGCTGAAACCGCACCGGGAATCTCTTGTGTCCCTGCGGGTGTTTAGATTATGAGATAGCGTTTTTCCACAAAAGGAAACGGCATGGCAAAAGTCAACAAACAGTATACAAACCGTGAAAGTCAATCGCTCGATAAGTATCTCCAGGAGATCGGGAGGGTGGAGCTTCTTGATCCTGAAGAGGAGATCGAACTCGCACGGCGGATTAAGAAGGGCGATCAGAAAGCCCTCGAGAAGTTGACCAAAGCCAATCTGCGATTCGTCGTGAGTGTCGCGAAGCAGTACCAGAATCAGGGACTTTCGCTCGGCGACCTTATAAATGAGGGAAATCTTGGGTTGATCAAAGCAGCCAAACGCTTCGACGAGACCCGGGGATTCAAGTTTATCTCCTATGCAGTGTGGTGGATCCGCCAGTCGATCCTCCAGGCGCTTGCGGAACAGTCGCGTATCGTTCGGTTGCCGCTGAACCGTGTCGGCGCATTGAACAAGATCGGAAAGGCCTTCAGCACGCTTGAGCAGGAATTCGAGCGCGAGCCAAGCGCCAGCGAACTTGCAGAAGAGCTCGATATGTCGTTGTTCGAGGTTGCGGATACGCTGAAAATCTCCGGCAGGCATCTTTCGATGGATGCACCGTTTGCCCAGGGTGAAGATAACCGGCTGCTCGACGTTATCCAGGATGAACGAACCCCGCTTCCGGATCACTCGCTCATCAAGGAATCTCTCAGCAAGGAAGTGGAGCGTGCGCTTGGAACGCTCACAGAACGTGAAGCAGAAGTGATTCGTCTCTATTTTGGTCTTGGGAGGGAGCATTCACTTACACTGGAAGAGATTGGAGAAAAGTTTCAGCTTACCCGCGAGCGGGTGCGTCAGATCAAGGAGAAAGCCATCCGACGGTTGCGGCATGCATCCCGCAGTAAACAATTGCGGGCGTACCTCGGGTAAGGCCGAACGGCACGCGCGTTTCGTTGCCGTGCGAGCCATCTTGTCTGTACTGCTTGCGGCCTCTTTTGTCGGGTGTGCATCTTCTTCCCGGTTTGCCGCGACCCGCAGGGCATCTTCGGCTCCTGCACCGGAGACAAGCGATTCAGCACATGCCGTTTCTGCACCGATCTCCGGCATTTCTCCCATCGATGCGCACGTCTTTCTTGCTCACCTTATGCCGTACATGGGTATCCCGTATGTATACGACGGATCTGATAGTACGGGATTTGACTGCTCCGGGTTCACGTCAAGGATGTATTCGGACGTGCTCGGCAGGAGTATCCCTCACTCGACCGTCGACCAATATGCACTCGGTTCACCCGTCGAGAAGAATACACTCCGGTTTGGTGATCTGGTCTTTTTTGCGATCGACAGCGATGCACCTTCCCACGTGGGGATCTATGTCGGCGATGGGCTGTTTGCTCATGCGAGCGTATCGCTCGGTGTAACGATATCTTTGCTGGACAGCAATTATTACAAGAAACGCTATTGCGGCGCTCGGCGGATCATCCAATAATCGGTCGTTGTATTTCGTTGCTCCCCTTCGTATATTAATTTTTGGAATTCCCGTTTATGGCTGTCCTTCCAATTTATACATATGGTGCTCCCGTTCTCCGGGAGAAGGCGCGTCCGGTAAAGGAAGTCACGGACGACGTGATCCGCCTGATCATGGATATGTTTGAAACCATGCATAAAGCCGGCGGCATAGGGCTTGCGGCGACTCAGGTCGGGCGCCTGGAGCGCATTATCGTCATCGATGTCTCCGATATTGAGGAACTCAAGGAAGTCAAACCGCTGACCATCATCAACCCCGAGGTCATGAGCCCTGAGGGGACGCTGAAAATGGAAGAGGGCTGTCTGAGCATCCCCGATATCCGTGATGAGGTTGTGCGGGCAGATGCGTTCAAGCTCCGGTATAGAGATACCTCGTTCAGGAGTGTTGAAATGGAAGTGCGGGGGATGCTGGGACGCGTCATACTGCATGAAATTGATCATCTCAACGGCGTTCTTTTTCTTGACCACCTCACTGCCGCACAATTGCGGAATCACAGCGACGAGCTGAAGAAGATCGAGCGCGGCGATATGGAGGTTTCCTACCCTGTCGTGACCGCGGTCGATATCGCTGCATAAGAGGTCACTTTTCCGGAAGAGCCATGCGCATCGTCTTCATGGGATCGCCAGAATTCGCACTTCCGAGTCTTGGCATACTGCTCGAACACCAATATGATGTCCCGCTTGTTGTCACGGTCCCCGATAAACCGGCGGGGCGGGGGCGGCATGTCGCATCCTCCCCGGTCAAGGACTTTGCGGATCGGAGAAAGATCGAAACGCTTCAGCCCGAGTCACTCACTGATCCCGCCTTTCTTCAGCGACTGAAATCACTTTCCCCGGATCTGTTTGTCGTGGTGGCATTCCGGATACTTCCCAAAGCATGTTATGAGATTCCTTCCCGGGGCGCATTCAATCTGCATGCCTCGCTTCTTCCAAAATTTCGCGGGGCGGCGCCCATTAACTGGGCAATCATCAACGGCGAACGCGAAACGGGCGTGACGACTTTTTTTCTTCAGGATCGTGTTGATACGGGATCCGTCATACTTCAGGCGCGAACAACCATCGGACCCGACGAGACTGCGGGCGATCTGCACGACCGGCTCGCGGATATCGGCGCGGAAATCGTGCTTCAGACTGTTCATCTCATTGAAGTGGGAAAAGCCAAGCCGTGGCGTCAGGACGACTCGCTTGCTTCACGGGCTCCAAAAATTTTTAAGGAAGGTTGTCGTGTTGATTGGAACAAGACCGCCCGGGAGGTCCATGATTTCATCCGGGGGCTTTCTCCAAGACCATGTGCATTCTCCCTCCTGGACGAATCCTCGTTCAGATTCTACCGGTCACGTGTCGCTTCGTCAGGGAACGGCGGTTCTCCCGGAAGCATCTGTGCCACGACGACGCAACTTCTTGTCCAGACGGGAAGCGGGGCGATCGAAATTCTGGAAATTCAGCAGGAAGGAAAAAAACGGATGTCCTCGGAAGAGTTCCTCCGCGGATACAGATTTCCATCCACATCGGTGTTTCATTGAATGAGACATGAAGCAGACCGGTCGTGAATCGATAGCAATCCTCCTTCTGGCGACATTCCTGGCGCTGGGCTACAATTGGTTCTCGCCGCATGGACTGGCGCTGATCCGGCATCACGCCTCGGGAATTTCGGTGTCGGACTCGTCGCTGTTTTTTTCCTCTCCACCGACGAACCCCATCGATACGAATTTACATGCGAGCCAGAGCGAGCAGGCATTGGATAGTGTTGGACCCGGAAACGTGAAGGTTATCGCGCCTCTCCACGAGCGCGCTCTTGCAATGAAAGATTCGATTGAAAAGGCCGGAGGATCAACGGAAGCGCCGGAGTACCGGCTGGTGACGCTTGAACAATTTAAGCGCCTTCTTCGCGAACACCGGGGGATGCTGATCGATGCCCGCGAAAGCGACAATTACCAGCGCGGGCACATCAGGAGCGCGAGGAGCATCCCGGAGATGGAATTCGACAAGCACTTTGGAGAGCTTGCAGTCCTGCCGCGGGATACACTGGTGATGATCTACTGCAATAATGCCGAATGTCCTCTCGGGCGGGCGCTGGCTCATGATATGAGCATTATGCATTTCACGAATCTTTTCCTGTTTGATGACGGATGGGACGGATGGGTGAATGCAGGGCTTCCGGTTGATAGCACGCGCATGCAGGAACGACGATGAACAGTCGCATCTTTTCCAATCCTTTTCTGATCTTCCTCTGCCGGCTTGTGGTCGGCTCGGTTTTTATCGTTGCGGCGATTGATAAGATCGTTGCACCTGACGCGTTCGCGGAAAGCATCTATGCTTACGGCTTGATACCGTATCCGCTCATCAATTTGTTCGCCCTCATACTCCCCTGGCTCGAATTGTGCTGCGGCATCCTTCTTATCAGTGGAGTATTCGTCCGCTCGAGTGCTTCGATTCTCACGCTTCTCCTGCTCATCTTTATTGTCGCAATCATCACAGCCCTTTCACGTCATCTCAATATCGACTGCGGATGCTTCGGTAAAGATCACGCAACGCCAGTCAGCTGGGAGAAGGTGCTCGAAGATGCGGGATTGATGATTCTCGGGCTGATGGCTGTTCTCACAGACTCGGTGGCCATCGGCGTACAAACGTTTTTCGTGAGGCATGGCACGACGGAGAAGCCGCCGCGTTAGGGTTGGAAGGAATCTGTTGTTGAGGGATGTATGGGGTGCTGGTTTCCTGGCGGTTTTTCCTTAGTCGAATTCAGTACGCTTTTTGGATTGGACCCGACCCACTCTCCCTGATGTGATTTCAGCTCTGAAATAATTCTCACCGCGTACCGGACTTCCGGCAATCCGCCGAATCATTGCAAGTTGTCCGACATGGGTCAGGGCATCCGCGATGGGGCCCTGGATGAGTTTCTTCGGATCACAAAGCAGCGGCTTCGTCCCCGAAAGGTGCTTATCGAAGTTCTTCAATGTTTTGTAGAATCGTTCAACTTCAGCAGACCACTCCTTCGGCTGCGATGTGTTCCAGATGTGTTCCCCCCGAACAAGGTGTCCGGCCCAATCGAACAGATCATTGATGTGCGCAAGAATCTGGATCGGCGTTCGTGTGGACTCTCCGAGCTTCGTCCCCGCAAAGCCCTCTGGTGAATTACGAATCACTTTTTCGGTGCGGTAGGCAATGGTCGCGATGAGATGCCTGAGGAGCTGCATCTCGCCGGATGAGAGAGATTTCGCTTGTATTTTCTTCTTTGCCATCGGGAGATTGCTTATTTTTCTCCCGATGAGAATAACGTCCACGGTTCCGTCGGCCGATCCTTGAGCAATCCCGTCATCCAGTCGAATTGCGGATGCTCTTCGAGAAACTTCTTTGCATCGAACGGCATACCGCAGGCAGCCCCCCAGCGTGCCGAGAACGACATATTTCTCGCCATCGTTGCATCGATGACCTTTCCATCGAGAGTGCCGCCCGGCTCGAACGGCGTATCCAGGCCCGAAGACATCGGGTCAAGTTCGTAATGCCCGCAGAGCGTCCTGCCGTCGGGGTTCATCACGCGGAGGTACGTATCATAATGATCTGATTCGAATTCCTTCGCCTCTTCAAGATCGATTGTCCCCGCATGCTCCTTCATCAGTTGCTTCCAGCGAACCCGGCGTGCCACGGAGGAATGTTTGATGTTGAGTTCATCTTCTTTGGTCTCGAACCGCAATAACTTCACATCTTCCGCAACATTCGAGCCGATGAAATATCCGTCGCGTTTCTTTTCATAGCCGACTTCTTTCAAGCCGAGCTCCAGACGTGCAATTTCTTTTGTGTGGATGTCGCCGAGAAGCCAGGAATTGGCGTACCCTCCGTTATTCCGCTCCTTCATCATCGCAACCCATTCGTCGATCGACGATGCGTACTGCGTTGCATGTCGCATCCTGGAAAACTCAGGGACGCCCGCTGGATCAAAGGGGAAGAAACCGCCGATTGTTGTTTCAGATCCTACCAGTCCGGCATCCGTTACGAAAAAGTCGGTCCCGCTGTGAATAAATCCGGTAAACGCCTGCATGAGAATCCGGTGACCTTTTTCCGGCTTGATGTCGAGAATGATATTGCAAAAGGGATCTGCATATCCCACCATGGAATTATGGCCGAGGACAATATTCCCGTCCGAGGTCATACTGCCGGTGGCAATGAAGGAACTGCATGATTGCTTTCGTGGTTCCGGAGAATTGATCTGCAGCGAATCTTTTACACGGGGCCACCAGTACCACATCAGCTCCATATAACCGTTGAGCGCAACCAGCTCATCTCTGCTCGTAGAAAGACCTCGGGCGTGCATTCCATCCACCATCCCGTCGAGTTCGGCAAGGTTTTCGGAATCGACCTTCGCTGTAAGAATTTCTCCGGCTTTCCCGACAAGCCACGACCACTCCATCCCGCTTCGGTATTTCCAACCCGCGGCAAGAACGCGGAGTGCTTCCTGAATTTCCGGCGCAAGAAGATATCCATGCTGAAAGCCGCGTTCGGACGGGGCACCTTCGATATGCAGATAAACCCACCCGTTCTTCTCATGACGATCGGCCCTGGCAATCCATGCCTTTTGGACATCGCTCAGCCGGACATCGACCTGTGCAGCGGCAAATTGCACTCCCGAAAGCACCAGAACGATAAGAATTCCAAGTATGTGTTTCATTTCAGCTCCTGCGTAATGACAGTTACGGATTATCATCCCGCCGACATATCGAAGCCCGCTTTTCTGTCTGTCTCCTTAACAACAAACCGCATCAGTGCGGCCACAGCCATCCAAATATTCCGGCAGAAAGGAGCGCATAAATCAACCCGTCAATAATTGACTTGATCGTGATCGTCCAGGAGCGCCGATACCAGATGGAAAGCTGCAGAAGCGCAAGCGAATAACCCAGGAACGCGGTAGTCCCGACAAATCGAAAGACCTGAAGATATTCCGATCCGGCGGGAAGAGCGCGGCCGGCAACGTAACCGGCGAAGAATCCAACGATCACCGTGTAGATGAACCAGAGCACAAGGCTTCTCCCCATTCCCATATCGCCGCCTTTCCAGATGGTCATCATGACCACCGGTCCCTTCTTGATCTTTTCTGCAAACCCCGGCGACCTCATTTCTTCCCGTGTCCCTGCGCATGGCATCATGTAATCGCCATCAGGGATATTCTGTCCCCGGAGAGCATCTAAAATCTTGTCCTCATTCGGGAGTTTTGGATAGTCGCCCTTGTGCCATGGGATCAGCATGTGGATAATCGAGCTGGCGATGAACACCACCACGGACGAGAGCAGGATGGGGAGCCACAGCAGGGATAAGTCAGTCATGACGGTATATCCTCCTATGTTTGTATGTGATTGCCTTCAAACTTCAGGATCGCAAGGCGGGCGATTCGGTGCCCGGTATCGTTTGTCATTTTTTTGGATAGACAAAACCGGTGGATGGTTCTTTCATCTTGATCGGCCGGACTTCAATCCGGGCGGTCGAACCGAACTGGAACTCGGGGTTCCCTTTCGCAATGGCGACGGCTTCGTCGAGGTCCTTGGCAAGAATGTGGTAGTATCCTACGATGACCTCGTTCTTCTCATTGAACGGAGCTTCCATCCAGCCGGCGGGAGTCCCGGAAATCATTCTTCCTTCCCGGATCAGCGGCTGGGCGGCTTTCAGCTTCTCCTGCTTCTTCAGATTTCCGATGTACGTTTCGCAGGCACCGAGAAATTGTTGATGCTTGTCGGCAGACCATTCCGCCTGATGTCCGATCTGATTGCGGATGAGGAGAAGGAATTCATTCATGGGTCTGCGGCTCCTTTCGGTCGAGTAAGAACAGGGTGATGTGAAATGCGGCAGCATTTTTTCCCCCGATTCATCAACACGTCCGGCTGAAATTGCGGTGATGGTATCCGTTCCGGTGATGAGGCCCTGCTGCTGCAACCCTTGAGGATATGAAAATCCCGAATTCAAATCAAGAAAGAGTCCACAAGTGTGCTGTTATAAAATCGCACTGTTGCAAATCAACCTCATAATGGGTATATTTTATTGAAATCCCGCCTGATTTGGCGGGATTGCTATATCTCAGTCTCATTCAGCGAATGCACAACCTCCGAAATTTCTGCATTATTGCGCACATCGATCACGGCAAGTCGACGATCGCGGACCGGCTCCTGGAACGTACAGGTACGATCACCGAACGGGAGATGAAAACCAACCAGGTTCTCGACGATATGGAGCTGGAGCAGGAACGGGGCATTACGATCAAGCTCCACGCCATCCAGATGAAGTACAAGGCGAAGGATGGAAAGAGCTATACGCTCAACCTCATCGACACTCCCGGACACGTGGATTTTTCGTACGAGGTCTCCCGTTCCCTTGCGGCATGCGAAGGGGCACTCCTTGTCGTAGATGCATCCCAGGGTGTCGAGGCGCAGACCATCAGCAATCTCTATCTTGCCATCGATGCAGGGCTTGAAATTATTCCCGTCATCAACAAAATTGATTTGCCGAGCGCCATGGTGGAGCCGGTGAAACACCAGATTATGGATCTCATCGGCTGCAAAGAATCAGATATTATTCACGCAAGTGCAAAAATGAAAATCGGGGTTGATGAAATTCTGGAAGCGGTTGTTCAACGGATTCCGCCGCCGAAGGGAGATCCCGATGCTCCTCTCAAGGCACTGATCTTTGATTCGATTTTTGATGGGTACCGCGGGTCGGTTGTGTACATCCGGATTATGGAAGGTGTTTTGAAGGAGGGAGAACCGGTAAAGTTCTTTGCGACGAACAAAGTGTTTGATGCCGAGGAAGTAGGTGTGCTCGAAATGCAGCGCGTCCGTTCGGGCGAGCTTTCCGCGGGAGATGTGGGATATCTCATACCCGGAGCGAAGGACGTGCACGATACGAAAGTCGGGGATACGGTTACCCACGCCGACCGCCCGGCTGACGCTCCGCTGCCAGGGTACAAAGATGCAAAGCCGATGGTCTTCGCTGGACTCTATCCCGTCAACGCGGATAATTTTGCCGAGCTTCGCGATTCCCTGGAGAAACTCCGCATGAACGATGCATCGCTGATTTTCGAGCCGGAATCATCGGTTGCACTCGGATTCGGATTCCGTGCAGGTTTTCTGGGGCTTCTCCACATGGAAATTGTTCAGGAGCGCCTGGAGCGCGAGTACAAGCAGGAACTGATCACCACGGTTCCAAACGTCGAGTACCGTGTGATCAAGACCAACGGGGAAGTCGTTCTGGTCGATAACCCCGCTCTGATGCCTCCCGAAGGCCATATCGATCATATCGAAGAGCCGTTCATCACGGCGCAGATCATCACCCCTTCCGAATATATTGGGAACATTATGAAGCTCTGTACGGACCGCCGCGGGGTCTACAAGAATACGACCTACCTCGATCCCACGCGCGCCGATCTGCGTTATGAGCTCCCGCTTTCCGAGATCATATTTGATTTTTATGATAAGCTGAAGTCGATCTCACGCGGATATGCCTCCCTCGATTATGAGTTTCTGGAAAACCGGGAATCCGACCTCGCAAAGCTCGATATCCTGCTGAATGGGGAGCCCGTGGATGCACTTTCGACGATCGTGCATCGCGAAAAGGCCTATGAGTGGGGGAAAAAGCTCTGTGCGAAACTTCGAAAGCTCATTCCACGTCAAATGTTTGAGGTCGTTATCCAGGCAGCCATCGGAAGCAAGGTCATCGCCCGTGACTCGATTGCGGCGATGCGTAAAAACGTTCTGGCGAAATGCTACGGCGGAGATATTTCGCGCAAGCGCAAACTCCTCGAGAAGCAGAAAGAGGGAAAGCGGCGGATGAAACAGGTGGGGAGAGTTGAAATCCCGCAGGAAGCATTCCTTGCTGTCCTCGCAATGGAAGACTAATCAAGATATTCATTCAAAGGAGAACACATGAGTAAGCCTGAACCTCCCAAAATGACGTTCCGGGGAATGCTGAAGGAAGTCGGCATTGTCTTCGGGGCGTTCCTCGTGCTGAACAGCTTCGTCCTTGCTTCATTCGAGGTGCCAACCGGTTCAATGGAAAACGAAATCATGACGGGAGATTTTCTCCTGGTCAACAAGTTCGTGTTTGGCGGGACAACACCGAGGACGATACCATTCACCGGCGTGAAGGTCCCTGCATTCAAGCTGCCGGCACTCTGGCACGTTGACCGCGGCGATATCATTGTTTTCATCTTCCCGGGATATCGGGATGAGGTCGAAGCGCAGGAATTCGCATACTATCTGAAACGATGCATTGCGGTTGCGGGTGACACGCTGAAGATCGTCAACCGGGTTGTTTATGTGAATGGCACACCCGCTCCGGTCCCGCGAAATGTCAAGTTCAATTCATCGTTTATCCGTCCACCCGGCTACGTGGATTCCCGGATATTTCCAAAGGGGTCACAGTTCAATGAGGATAATTATGGACCCATCGTGATTCCCAGGAAAGGGGATGTGGTGAATCTCACCGCAGACAATGTCGTGCGATGGGATACGTTCATCCGGCGGGAAGGGCATACATTCGACACGAGGAGCGGAAAATTTTATGTTGATGGGAATGAGACGACGAAGTACGTAGTCGAAAGAAATTATCTGTTCGGGATGGGCGACAACCGTGATAACAGTCTCGACAGCCGCTTCTGGGGATTTGTTCCGGAAGAATCCGTTGTCGGCACTCCCCTCATTGTCTACTGGTCGTGGGATCCCGACGTGCCGCTTTTCAATCTGGCAAACAAGCTCTCTTCCGTTCGTCTCGGGAGATTTGGGACGATTGTTCATTGAACCATGTCTGGGAACTCCGGGCATATCGTAACAAAGGAGATGGTACGTGCAAATGCCACACTGGGCGTTCGCTCGATTGTCGAGATCCTCGTTCTGACGGTTGTTCTGGCGGGAATGCTCAAGCTGTGTGTCCTTGATGCGATCCATATACCATCACCTTCGATGGAATCGGCACTTCTTCCCGGAGATTATGTTCTGGTGAACAAGCTTGTCTACGGCGCACGGATTTCGGGAATCCCTTTCCTCCGCGGTCAGGAAGCCGGAATTCATTTGCCGGGATTCCGAAGCATCGAGAGGGGAGATGTGATTGTGTTTCGGCTTCCGGCTTTTGCCGCGAATGACCCCGCGTTCGAATCCTCTCTCTATATCAAGAGATGCGTTGGAATCGGGGGCGATGAAGTGGAATTGCGGAACGGCGAAGTGTATGTGAACGGGTTGCGCGCACAAGTTCCGGATGTGTCTGAAGGATCTCACCCTGAAGGAGAAAATGTCGCTGCTGTAAGAGTACCACTGGCGGGCGATAAGATTGCGCTCACTCCGGCAAACCTCTCGTTTTGGTCCAACCTGATCAGCAGTGAAGGGCATGCTGTTGCCTGCACGGAATCAGGAAGAATACTCATTGATGGATCTCCCGAACAGTCATATACGATTGCGCGGAATTATCTTTTCGTTCTTGGCGACAATCGAGATCACAGCTATGACAGCCGATCGTGGGGTTTTCTCCCGGAACGCAATGTTGTCGGTGAGGCAATGCTCGTCTACCTGTCAATTGCTCCGACCGGCGGCATCCGGTGGAACCGCATCGGTGAACTTGTGAGATAGCGAGATGGCAAGCTTCTATATTCATATTCCCTTCTGCGAACACAAGTGCGTCTATTGCGATTTTTATTCGATTGAATCTCTCGATCCGGTCGAGCGGTTCCTTCATTCCCTTCATAAAGAAATCGACCTCTTTCGCTCACAGTACGGCACGACGGGGATCGAGACTATATTTTTTGGAGGGGGGACTCCTTCGCTGCTCGAGCCCGCCGCCATCGGCTCTGTTCTCGATCATCTTGCACGAGCTTTTTCGATAACGCCCGGAGCTGAGATTACACTTGAGGCGAATCCGGGTACCGTTGAATCCCGGAGGCTCGGGGGTTTCCGCGGCGTCGGAGTCAACAGAATCAGTTTTGGGATTCAATCATTTTTTGATGATGATCTGGCATTCCTGACGCGCATTCATTCCGCATCAGAGGCGCAGGAAAGTGTGAGGATCGCACAGAAACTCGGGTTTTCCAATATTAGTCTTGATCTGATCTTCGCGTTGCCCGGTCAAACGGAATCCCGGTGGGAACAGAATCTCCGGACAGCTGTGGACCTGTCACCGCAGCACATTTCAGCGTATAGTTTGATCGTCGAGGAGGGAACCCCGCTCGCAAGAATGGTGCGATCCAAACTCGTATCACCTGCCCCGGTTGAACATGAGGCGTCGATGTATGAATTCACCATGGATTTTCTTCACCATGCGGGGTACGAGCATTACGAGGTTTCGAACTATGCCAGACCGGGATTCCGGTCTGTGCATAACGGAAACTACTGGAATCATACTCCGTATTTCGGGTTCGGTCCCTCTGCTCATTCGTTCGATACCAGGCGTCGGTCGTGGAATATTGCCAACATCCGCCAGTACTGCGAAATGCTCGAGAGGGATGTTCTTCCTGTTGCAGGGCAGGAGATTCTGACCGCGGAGGAACGTTGTGACGAGGCGGTCATGCTGGGGTTGCGGAGCGGAGGCGTGGATCTTCACCGGCTTCACTCGGAAGGAGGAATCGATCTTCTCTCAACGAATCGCCCGCTCATCGAACGACTCGTGGGTGAGGGGCTTGCCACATGTGAACGAAACGTCCTGCGCCTGACCGACAAAGGGTTTCTCCTCTGTGATAGCATTAGCGAGAATCTCCTTGCAGCAGTTGTCTGAGCTGCTTCTCCTTGCGTCTCGTCGGCAAATCGTCTATATTGAATCCGCATTTTTACCGTCAGCGTTTCGTGAATGTCTGAAACCAAACTCAATCGACTAGTCGCGCTGACTGTCTTCCTTGTGACGGTCGCAGTCTACCTGAAAACGCTTTCCACGACCGTCGTCTTTTGGGATGTTGGTGAATTCTGTGCCGCAGCTCGATTGATGCAGATTCCCCACCCTCCGGGATCTCCGCTCTTTCTTTTCCTTGCCAGAGTTGCATCGATGATTCCCTTCCGGGACGACATCGCGGCAAGGATGCATGCCGTTTCCGCCTTCGGGAGTGCCCTCGGTATTATGTTCCTCTACCTTGTGAGCGTGAACGTGGTCACCCATTTCCGCGGGGCGGTCAGCTCGGCCGGCGACCGGTTCCTCACCTACGGCAGCTCAGCGATCGCGGCGTGGTCTCTGGCCTTTAGTTCGACGTACTGGGATAATGCTATCGAGGCGGAGGTCTACGGCATGGGTATGTTCTTCGTCTCCGCCGTTCTCTGGCTTGCTCTCCGATGGTGGGAGGAGGCCGACGAGCCGCGCAGCGACCGCTATCTGCTCATGATCTCCTATCTTCTGGGCCTCTCAACGGGGGTGCACATTCTCGCGCTCCTTGTCATCATCCCGGTTCTCATGATCATGTATTTCAGAAGATATGAAGTGACACGCCGGTCGTTCGTTCGGTTCTGTGTGATCTCGCTCTCCGTGTTCTTTGTCGTCTATCCCGGCATTGTCCAGCTCCTCCCGTCGTTTCTGGACGGGGAATTTGGAGGAGTCCGGAGCGATGCCTTTGCGTTTGTTCCCGTTCTTGTTGTAGCCGGGGCTGTATACGGGGCGGTCAGAGGATTCCGGACCGGCCAGAAACTGATTCACCTCGTCTCCCTCGCCTTCTTGTTCATTGTCCTGGGCTACACGACGTATACGCAGGTCATCATGCGCGCGAACGTTGAAAATCTCCCGATGAACGAGAATACGCCCAATACGCTCGCACATCTGACGAGCTACCTGACCCGGGAGCAATACGGGGAAACGCCGATGCTGAAGGGCGAGAGCTGGGACAACGATCAGCAGGCGTACGTCGACAAGCTTTTTCCCCGCAGATGGTCACGGGAACCGATGCATGAACCGACGCGGTCGAATTATTCCAGCGACTGGGATTTTTTCTGGAGATACCAGGTCAATCATATGTATATCCGGTATGTCCTCCAGAATTTTGTCGGTGCGGAAAGTGACAGGCAGGATGCGGGTGTCAGCTGGAAAGACACGTGGGGGATTCCGCTTATCCTCGGAATGTTCGGATTTTATTACCATGTCCGCAAGGATTGGAAATTCGCCCTGGTCTTCTTCGTCATGACGACGATAATGGGAATTGTGCTTGACCTCTACCAGAATCAGCAGGATCCTCAGCCACGCGAGCGTGACTATTTCTATGTCGGGGCGTTCTACTGTGTGGCACTCTGGATTGGTATTGGCATAGTCGGTGTGATGGATTCTCTGCGACAAAAACTGCATGACCGTGCTTTCCGTCTTGCGGCGCCGGCAGCTGCGGTTCTCTTCCTGCTCGTCGTACCGGTCAATCTTGCACGCTGCAACTGGTTTGAACATGACCGAAGCCGTAATTATATCGCATGGGATTATTCATACAATTTTCTCCAGAGTTGCGAACAAAACGCTATCCTCTTTACCAACGGTGACAACGATACATTTCCCCTCTGGTATCTGCAGGATGTTGAAGGTGTGCGCCGCGATGTACGTATTGTCTGCCTCAGTCTCGTCAATACGCCCTGGTATGCGCACCATCTGAAGAATGAGACGCCGCATGGTGCGATGAAGGTTCCCATCTCCCTCACCGATGATCAAATCGATCGTCTCTCTGCGAGAGCATGGAGACCCCAGCAGGCGGATGTACCGGTCCCGCTGGATATCGCAGGGCGATTTGGGGTCAGTGATACGGCGGTGCTCAGAAGCGGCAAACTCACATTCACCATGGCAGGAATGCCATTTGGGAAAGACGTTCGCATTCTCCGGATACAGGATATGATGGTCTATAATATCATCCGCACAAACCGATGGGACAGGCCCGTCTATTTTGCGATCACGTGCTCACCCGATTCGCACATCGGACTCGACGAATATCTCTGGCTTGATGGTCTGACATACCGGCTGAAACCGGTGAAGGTCACAAACCCGGAAGCAGCTCTGGATATCGGCGTCATGTCGGCGAACGTTCTTGCAGATAATGTCCGGCCGGCAGTCACTCAGCAGTGGGGTTATCTCTACAGAAACCTCGACAAGTCTGATGTCTATTATGATGAAAATGCCCTTCGCATGGTACAGAACTACCGGTTCAATTTTTCAAAACTCGGAGAGTATGCCATCAATATTGAGAAGAATGGCACCAAAGCGCGTGAAATTTTTGCGGCGATGCAGAGGAAGCTCCCGATTGATGCAATCCCAATGTCCGACTGGCGGATATCGGCGTATTTTCTTTCCGTCTTCAAGGAACTGGGAGACACCTCACAATTTGATGCGTATGCCAGGCCGGTAGAACAGGATGCCTGGAATGCAATTCTCAACAACATCGTGGATGCCTCCGATCCCTTTATGCCGTACCGCGCGCTGATTGATATTTACGACGAACGGCACGAGTATCGTGCTGCCGTGAATCTTCTCAATCGCGCAGCGGCACAGTATCCCAACGTGAAGGATATCGAAACGCGGCTCGCGGAATTTCAACAAAAGCTCGCAGCACAGGATTCGTCCGGGTCGCCATCAGGAAAATGACGATGATCGAGATATACCGCCAAATGCCACGATCGTGGAAGATAGATGGGCCCTCTGAACAACGTTTCACTTCTGCCGAATGAAGATCCTCATCTTCAACTGGCAGGATATCCGGAATCCTCAGGCGGGCGGCGCCGAGGTGCATTTGCATCAGATCTTCAGCCGCATCGCACGGATGGGGCACTCCGTGACACTCTTCTGCTCGTCTTTTCCCGGCGGAAAGAACGAGGAGACTGTCGACGGGATCAGGATCATACGCGAAGGTGGACGAACATTGTTCAATCTGCATGTTCCCCTCCGATACCTTCGGCAATTCCGTAAAGAAGCGTTCGATATTGTCGTGGATGATTTCAACAAAGTGCCGTTTTTTACGCCACTCTTTGTCCGAAAACCTCTCTGGTATATCGTGCACCATCTTTTTGGGACGAGCATATTTCGGGAGGTTAATCCGCTCATCGGTCTGCCGTTCTATCTCGTCGAACATGCGGGGATTGTCGCCGCCAGAATATTTCACATTCCCCTGATGGTCGTTTCACCGAGCACGCGTGATGAAATGCTCGGGCTCGGATTTCCGCCCGACCGGCTCGAGATCGTCTACAATTGTGTCGATCATGATCTGCACCGCCCAGATCCTTCGCAGAGGAGCACCACACCGGTCATTGCATCATTTGGCCGGCTGAAAAAATACAAATCGGTTGATCATCTTCTTCGTGCGGTTGCCCTTCTGAAAAATCGAATCCCGGGGTTGAAAGTTCTCGTCATCGGTGAAGGAGACTATCGGCCCTCGCTCGAGGCGCTTTCCCGGGAGCTGCAAATCTCCGATATGGTGCAGTTCACGGGGTTCGTCGATGAGCACGAAAAAGTCCGATTGCTGCAGGAATCCTGGTTTGCAGTGAACACTTCTCCCAAAGAAGGATGGGGGCTGACGGTTATCGAATCCAATGCCTGCGGAACGCCGGTGCTTGCCAGTAATGTCCCGGGATTGCGGGATGCGATCAACGATGGAGAAACGGGAATGCTCTACGAATACGGGAATATTTCACAACTTGCTGAAAAAATTGCAGTGCTGGTGCAGAATCAGACCCTTCGCCTGAAGCTCGCAGAACAGGCATACACCTGGTCGAGGAAATTTGATTGGGATCTCACGGCAGAGAAGGCGCTGGGGCTCCTCGAAAACCGGGTGAAGAAATCAGAAAGCCGTCGTCCGTGAAGTCCGATCGTTCCGTCGTTTTCGTATCGCCGTTTCAGGCGCCGTTTATGGAAGATGACATCAATCTTCTCGACGCTCATTACCGACTGCGGAAGGTGATCGGCCACGGCCCTGGTGCTGTTTTCCGGATTGTTTATAATCTCCTGTACGCGGATTATCTCTTCTGCTGGTTCGCATCCACGTACGCCTTCGTGGGTGTTTTTGCAGCGAAATTCCTTAGCGTTAAGTCCATTGTCACAATCGGCGGTGTTGATGTCGCAAGAGACAGAGAACTGCAGTACGGCATCTGGCTGGGAAGGATTAAATCGAAGCTCGTGCGATATGTTTTCCATCATGCGACAGTGATTCTGGCAGTTGATCCCTCGCTCAAGGAAAAAGCGAAAGCTCTTGCCGCCTATGATGGTTCGAATATTCGTTATGTCCCGACAGGATATGATCCGGAATTTTGGAAGCCGCTCAACGACAAGAAACGGATCGTTCTTACGGCGGCGAGAGTTCGGGACCGCAGGACCGCTCTCGTCAAAGGGCTCGATACACTTGTTGAAGCTGCCTGGAAAATGCCCGAGGTGAACTTCATCGTTGTCGGAATCGACCCTCATATTGCCGTAACTCTCCGTCCTCCCACTAACATGGAGATGCTCGCTCCGGTGGATCGCCGCATGCTCCTGCCGTGGTACCGGAACGCAAAGGTTTACTGTCAGCCCTCACGCCATGAGGGGTTGTCGAATGCCCTGTGCGAAGCAATGCTCTGCGGCTGTGTTCCCGTTGCGACGGAAGTCGGCGGCAATCCGACGGCGGTAGGTGCTGAAGGATTTCTGGTGCCATCACAGAATGTCGATGCACTTATTGTTGCGTTGCGCAAGGCGCTCAGTTCACCCGAGACCTTTGGCGAAAAGGCACGGGCACGCATCGTCTCCCTTTTTCCGAAACAGAAACGTGAAAGTGACCTCCTCCATATCCTCGGGAGCTTTGAGGAACTCCCGGAGAAGGCACGATAGTATTATGCATATCGGCATCTTCCCAGCAGACGTCGCCTGCACCAATGATCTGAATTTTCTTTTGTCCCTTCTACAATCGCAACAAGCTCAGGCATCTGGAGTAAAGATCTCCCTTCTGCAGAATGTCGGGGAGCTCGGGAATTTCCACGGGGACTGTGCCCACATCCTTGTTTCCGGAGAACCGCCTTCCGGAACCGATGCGTGCCTGCAGAAGCTGAAGGTTCCGTATCTTTGTTCGATTTCGGCGACAGTTCCGGAACTGTTCTTTCAAGACCGTTGGGCGAGGGCATGCATTCCACGGCGGGAATTCGGGGAGTATCGCCGCATACTCGCCCGTGCAAGGACGATTCTTGCCCATTCTCCTGCAGCCGCTTCTCTTCTCGCGGGCCATTTCGGTATTCCGAACACGGCTTTTGAAGTGAGTTGTATTCCTCTCATTGACGGTGTCAAGCAAGAAAGCCGCCCGGCATTCAGGCGCCAGGACGGACGCGGACCATTCATCTTGAGCTACGCGGGAGACTACTCCTCGTATTCGAACATCCATCGGCTCCTGCAAGCGATCGAGCGGATTAATATTCCAGCAGTCATCGTGGGGAGACGCTCGAATTCCGCATACTCGCTCAAGTGCAGAACACGTGCTCTCAGTATTTCCCACCTGCAGATCGTTGACGAGGATGATGAGAACGGGGAAACGTTGCAATCCGCGCTTTCCTCGTGTGAAGTTTTTGTCGATCCCACCGCACACGGGGTATGGAATGCCTTGGTCGCGAAAGCTCTACTGCAGGGGAAGAGGAGTGTCGTCAGCTCGAAGGCAAGACTCGAATCGTGGTTCGGACATTGTGCTGAATACTGTGAGCCCACTTCTCCCGAGCTTCTTCATCACGGAATCACAACCGCGCTCAATAAGGGGTCACTTCCGACGGATGTGATTTCCCGTCAGATGCATCATTCTCCGATGCAGACTCTCGAACACCTTGTTTCCACCTATACGCGGGTAACAAACCCCATCGGTCGCTGAATTCACTCGCTCCGTGCGATCAACCGGAGAATCCCGTCCCGGAACGGAAGATTGGATCTCCGGATAAGCTCAATATTGGCCTCAGAAAATGGCTTGAGCAGGAACACGCATGCCAGGTAACTTCCTCCTCCCAGAAGCACTGTCACCGGAAGCTTCACCGTGTTCGATACCTCCAAGAAATTCCTGACCATCAGGACCACGATCGCCATCCCAATCGTTGAGGCCGCAATCTTCCAAAGATAGGACCTGCTGTAGGTGGGAACGATGAGACGGAACAGCAGTGTACTTTCATAGATGGTTGCCAGAATCATAACGAAACCGGTTGCGGCGACCGCACCGAAAGCACCGAAACGCGGGATCAACAGAATATCGAGAACAAAATTTGCAACGCCGAACATCGAACGCGCAACGGTAATCGTTCTCTCCTTATCCGTCAGCACCAGAAATGTCGAGGCGATGCTGCTGAGCTTCCCGATAGACATCGAGACGAGAAATATCACCAGCATGGATGCCGCCGCGAGGTTCTGTGCCGTGTACAGCAGCTGCACGATGTCATTGCGAAGAATGATCCCGCCGACCGCAATCGGCACGATGAAGAGGTAGATGAGCTCAAACATTCCACCATAAATTTTCCGCAACATACCTGCGTTTCCCTGCGTGCGTGCCTCCACGATCAACGAAGCTACAAAACTTCCGGATACTGCCATGTCCATCACGCTCACGGCATACGTGGCAATGTTGAAGGCGATGAGATAGAACGCAACCTGTTTGAGATCGCCCACGAGAATTCCGATCAGCAACACATCCATCCCTTTTCCGAGGACGTATGTGAGAAGGGTCAGGACGTACAGCGTTCCGCTGTAGCGGAAAACTTCTCCACGGGCAACTTTGCTCGAGCCGGACGGAGGCGGGAGAAGTGATAATTCTCGCCGGTACTTGAGGAACAGGACAATCAGTCCGATACTATTGACTCCGATCAGCGTGCAGAGAACGCCGGTCAGACCGTAACCATTTTGAACCAGTATGAACGCAATGACAAGATAGGATGCCTGCATGACGATATCGAGCAGGGCGATGAAACGAAGATGGTAGAAGAGGTCAAGAAATGCGCGGAAAATGGTGTGAAACGAGACAACGGCAATGAGTGCGACAACAAGTCGAAGGTAGAAGCCGCTCAATGTTCCGTGAAAGAGATCTGCCGAAAGGAGGTCCGCTGTGAGAAGAAAAAGGATGCAGACGGGGATCAGAATCAGTGCCCGCACCCGGACGACGCGGCGGAGGAGGGAATGCAGTTTGCCGTAATCCTGCTCTGAGGCGAGCTGCGGGACAAACCTGCTGAGGACGCTTTCGAGTCCGAGAGAAACGACCAGCGCGATGATGGATTGAATGTTGATGAGGGAGCCATACATTCCGTACTGCTCGGTGCCGATGAGCCGAACAAGGAGGAGCGATTCGAAAAATTTCAGGATGTAGAGGGAGCTTTTCCCCAGGAAGTTCCAGGAAACAGCTGACATCAGTTTCTGGGGTGTTCCGATTCTCTGAGCCATTTCCGGTTATCTCCGCTTTCGCTCTGCAAGTGTGCGGTAAGCGTCGATGGTTCTCTCCACCATGATATCGAGCGTGAAGTCCTGCATCACTTTCTCCCTTGCCTGACGTCCCAGGAGGTGCCGTCGATCCCGATCGCGCAGAAGACGAATGACAGCGTCTGCAAGCGCGTGTTCGTTCGCGGGTGGAAAGAGAATGCCGTCGCGGTCGTGTGCGATGAGGGTCGGCGTACTCCCGATATTGCTGGATATGACCGGCTTCTCACATGCCATTGCTTCGAGCATCGTGAGGTCATAACCGTTTTGCTGGACTGTTGGATTCACGAAAATATCACAGAGCCGGAAATATTCCGGCAGGAAAGAAAATTCGACCGATCCCGTAAACGTTACGTGATCTGCAATGCCCAGTGCCCCGGCATGCCGCTCCAGGTACGGGCGGTGGTTGCCGTCACCGACGACAATCAGGTGACAATGCGGAACCGTTTCGAGAATTTCGGGCACTGCGTTAATCATATGCTGGATTCCCTTATCCCGAATCAGACGTGCCATGCACAGCACGATGCTGGATCCGGAGGGAATTCCGAGTCGGCTCCGAAGCAAATCCGGAGGATCTCCGGGGGAGAATCTCGATAGATCCATCCCGTTGAAGACCTTAAAGATCTTTTCATGAGGGAGACGATAAATCTCCTCGAGAAGAATCTGCTGTTCATTGCTTGTGGCAATGAACGCATCCGCAATTGGCAGGGTCCGTTTGTCCCAGAGATAAAATTTCTTGAGCACGATGCCGATGGCGGCAATATTCCTGGCGGATCTGACCGGGTTGGTTGAAAACCCGCGTTTCCACCGGGTCACGAGCTCGTCGAAATGGGTTCCGTGAAAAGAGATCAGTGTAGAAATGCCCTGAGGACGCCGGAGCATTCGGATGGCAGCATACCCTGCGGGTCCCTGGCTGTGCAGGATATCGAAATGTTCTCTCTGCGTGAGCTCGCGAACTGCATGTGTGCTCGCCTTCCACCAATTACGATCGAGTTGCGAAGGTCTTGTTCCGGTAAGAAAGAGGATGCGTACGCTTTCGTACGTTTCCTCGGTTTTCCCGTCAGGGTGAGCCGTCGTGAGAATTGTGACCGTATGACCGCGGCCGGAGAGCCCTCGTGCGAGCTCGTGCGTATGATCCTGGACACCTCCGCGGGAGTGGGAAGGCATCGACCGGGTGACCATACAGACATTCATCGGTGGAAGGCCTCCACGTTCACGATTTTGGTGTGAAGTGCAAACGCATAGTGGAGTAGTTCATGTGGCGTGAAAACGTACGAAATATTTCTCTTTCCACCAAATTCCTGCCCGGAGACCGCATCCGGCAGATGTGTTTCCGTTGTAATTCAGACGGATGCTTCTTATATTGATGATGAAATCCTTCTTGAATGACATTTCTTGTATGTTGCAGACGAGACGTTCGATACCTGTTCCTGCCTGTTGCCTGCTTTTCTGTATTTTGATTCTTACCGCCGGATGTGGCCATTCTCCCTTGTCACGTTATCCTGAATTTTCTTCGCTCAAATCCCAGAACAAGGCGGCGATGATCATGTCGGATGCGATCGTGATTCAGCAAGAAATGAAAGGGATCCAGAAAGTTGATCTCATTGAAAATGTCGGTTATGCGCGCCTCTGCATCAATGATCTCGCGGATGAACTCAAGTCGAAAGGATATACCATTGACCGGACGCTTGTATCGTCAATTGGTCTTATCTTGCCCCGCGGTGAGCCGTATCGCCTCATCCGGGCAGAAGGCGAGAGGGATCTCGATCCCGAAAAATTGTCGGTACAATCCCCGCCGTTTTACGTCAGCGATGTCCTGAGCCGTGATTCGACGGATCTTCAGACTCTCGAGCGGCTGTACTACCGGTTGCTCACGACGGAACGTCATTCGGGTGAACCGCCCATCCGGATTCCTGAAGCAAGGGAGGTAGGGATGAAAATCGGGGGCGGACTGGTTTTTATTGTCTTCGTCCGCGGATTTGAAGTCCCGGTGAATCTGCAAAAGCGTGAACGTCAGGGTGAAATGATTGCCATGCAACAGGCATCCGAGGTCACGGTTTCACTCTTCGTTCTGGATGCCTCAACAGGTGATGTTGTCTGGGACGATCGTGTTGTGAAAAATGGGGGAACAATTTACCGGGAGAAAATTCTGCAGCTTCTCGGGAAGTTGGTGGACAACCTTCCCTGAATGCAACTCACGTCGGTGTGTATGAAGGTTTTGCGAAGAAGACGTCGTGTGACGGGGATTCCCCTACATGCGAAGGGTAGCATGCGTACCGGGGAATCCCCTCACGGGTCAGGAACCGGTTAATCGTCGGATCCGGGAGAATTGTCCCTCCCTTTGTCTTGCGGCCCATCCCAAAATCTGTGCATGAACGACCCGATCCGACTGCGGAGTTGTTCCAACCGGTTTCTGAAGGCATTCCGTTGAAGCTCGTGCCGCCAAATTTTCTGTTGGTCCGGAGTGAGGATCGAATTTACGTCAAACCAAAAATCGGTTCGATTGGTTTTCAAATCTAATTCGAGCTTGCCGATTTCATTCTGAACGGCCTCGATTTTTTCTTTGCTGGGATTTTCGTCTCTGAAAAGGTCACGCAAATCGACCCGTTTTGACATGACCGAGGAGCGAATCGCAATATTCTTCTTTTCGAGCGCCGAGCTGAGGGATTCAAACTTCTTGCGCTGTTCATCGGTAAGTTTCAGGCGTCCGGCAATGCCGGGTACGCCGGGCCGGCCGCGCATTTCATGCTGCTGCCCACTCTTATGCTTCTCTGCCGGTTCCTTATCCTGACTCCATGCGATGGATGTCAGCAACATGAGCCAGATGAATACGATGTATTTCATGGTCTACTCCTGCGGTGTGTTGATGCTTCATATATTTGACAGAAAGCAGCCCCCGGAGGTTTAACACCCAGGGCGGGGTCTCCTGTCATCTGCCTCGGGAATAGAGGAATTTGCAGCGGCATCCGGTAAGGCCGTTATGTGCGCGTTTGTTGCGAATTTTTCGTATACTGACGGGAAACCGGGAGATTTTTCATGATACTACGAATACAACGAAAGGAGATATCAATGTCCCTGCGTCGAATCGTTCTTTTGATGCTCTTTGCGCTGGCAGGATTTGGTCTGCCGGGGAAATCCCAGGACAATTCCGACGATGAGAAATTGCCGCCTGGCTTTCGCGGAGAGTTTCTTGCCCAGCTGAAAGATGTTCAGGGAAAGGTGGTGTCGCTTGCAGATGCCTTTCCGGATGACGGCTATGCCTGGCGTCCGATGGAAGGAGTGCGTTCCACGCGTGAGGTACTCATGCACATCGCCGGGGCGAATTACCTCTTCCCCTCGATCGCCGGTGCGACGAAACCGGAGGGCCTTCCAAAGGATATGGAAAAAACAGTGACCGAAAGGGCCAAAGTCAGGGAAGAACTCATCAAGTCATTCGATTTTATCCGGGATGTCGTTTTACGCCTCCCGGATGCGGATCTCGACAAGCCGGCAAAGATGTTCGGCCAGGAAACAACAGTCCGGGGAGTCTATCTGACGGCAGGCCTTCATATGCATGAACATCTCGGCCAGCTGATCGCGTATGCCAGGATGAACCATATTGTTCCACCGTGGACGGCAGCAGAAGAAGCTGCACAAAAGAATAAAACCAAAAAAGAATAAGCGAAACATGGGGGAAGTGCATCCGGACAGAACTTCTTGCGCGCATGTACTGATTTGGTGCATTCTTCTCCTTCAGGCAGTTCTCTTCCCGCAATTGCTCGTCGCACAATTGGCGGGGAGCCGCTTTCCTGTTTCCATCGACGAACTCCGCATCGAGGTGCCTCTCTATAGTTCCCGGGAGATTGCGTTCACCAATAAGAACGCGGGTGTGCTCTATACAGAAACGAACGGCGAGAATCGCTCCGCCTGGGAAGGGTGGCGCATCATGTCCGCAGAGGTCATGGATGACTACGCGATTTCCATCGACGGGAAAAAACTGACCAAATCTGATGCGTATGCCTCAGTTGATCCCCTTCAGCTCGTTCGCTCGTATCGGAACGGCATCAAAGAAACGGTCACGCTCCTCGACAGCGTCGATGCGATCTCTGTGGAGGTGGACGGAATCCGTGGCTCGAACATTTCCATCGGTCCACTCCTGAGCGGTTCACTTTCTTCCCGTGATTATGAAATGACGTGGGATCATTCCATTCTTCTTATTGCCCGCAAGAACCATACTGAGCGAAAATCGTCAGAGGACTATCCGGTCTGGATCGGCGTGACGTTTGCGGAGGGCACTACCTTGGTCGATTGGCATTCGGATACCATCGGAACAGACTTCCTCCCAGCATCCGTTCGGAAGGAGCCGGCTGAAGCGCACGCGGAGATGATTTTTGTTGCCGGGGATACCAAGGCATCGACCATCGAACTCGCAGCCCGTGTATCGAAAAACGCTCCCATGATGATATCTCAACGAAAGGCCCGCCTCCTCGACCTGTTGAATGGATCGTATGCCCGGACCGACAACCCCCGTTTTGACAAAGCACTGCAGTGGGCGAAGATTTCGCTGGACGCATTGATCATGCACCAGGTGAAGAAAGGCATATTCGCAGGGCTTCCATGGTTCGATGATTATTGGGGAAGGGATTCGTTCATTTCATTGCCGGGGGCAACGCTGGTGACCGGTAATTTTACCGATGCGAAGGAGATCCTCAGGTCATTTGCCGGCTGGCAGGATACAATACCTACCAATTCGACATACGGTCGTATCCCGAATCTCGTGACGACGACCTCTATTGCCTACAACACCGCCGATGGGACTCCCCGGTTCATCCGGGCATTGTACGATTATTTCTGCTACTCACGTGATACTGCCTTCGTCGCGGAAACGTGGAGTGTTGTTGCCCGATCCATCGAAGGAACTCTCCGGTACCACTGCGACTCTCTTGGATTTCTGAGCCATGGTGATGCGGAAACATGGATGGATGCGGTCGGTCCCGAAGGTCCGTGGAGCCCTCGCGGGAACAGAGCGAACGATATCCAGCAACTCTGGTATGATCAGCTCACGGATGCGAGCCGCCTTGCGGAAATCGTCGGCAAGTCCGATGACCGGCATCGATGGGAAGATCTGGCATCACGCGTCGCAATAAATTTCAGGAAGTATTTTGTCGATTCCGCCCGTCACCTCGTGTATGACCACTTGAGAAGCAGCGGAGCCCCGGATCTGCAGATTCGGCCAAATGAGTTTTTCGTTTTTCCACTCCTGCAGCGTTCCGTGTCGGAAGCGCTTGTCGATTCCATCTTCACCGATGCGACCGAGAAGCTCGTTTTTCCGTACGGTGTTTCTTCACTCTGGCAGGGCGATGAGAATTTCCATCCCTACCATCACTATGCTCCGTACTATGTGCAGGATGCCGCATACCACAATGGCGTCGTCTGGACGTGGCTCGCCGGCCCCTGGATCACGCTCTGTGCTGGCGAGTGCGATATGCCGGATCTTGCCTTTCGCGTGACCAACAATATGGTTCACCAGATGCTCGACCGCGGAGCGATCGGGACCCTTTCGGAGTTACTCGATGCAGCTCCTCGACCACGGGAACGTGAACCCCTTTTGTCCGGGACCTTTTCGCAGGCCTGGAGCTTAGCCGAGTTTGTCCGAAATTTCTATCAGGACTATCTGGGAATTTCTGTAAGCGATTCGGGATATGGTTTGAAAGTTGATCCATCGTTTCCATCCGACATCACGAATGCAGTCTTCGATGTCATTCTCGGGGGAGACCGGATAGGAATGAAATATGTGCGGACTCCGACCGCCGATTATCTGACGTTTGCACCACAGAAACTCTCCCGCGAACTTCCGGTCGATATTTGGTGGAGAGTTTCCTCAGGGAATACTGTTCGCTTTCACGTCAATCTTCAACCCTATCACTCGATGAGGTACCGGATAAAGGAGCAGCGTGTTGTTGAAATCCAGGGACAGGAGGAACAGGAAGTGGCGTGGGTGGAAGCGCATCCGGTTACGATCCATCCGGACAGAAGCATCAAACTCGCAACTTCGTACCTTCGCGCCGGTCTGAAGGCGATGGTTGGTCCATCATATCCCATCCTGACGAACCGGGAGATTAAGAGTATCAATCCAAAGGCGGCCGTTGTTTACGACGTGGCAGACTCTGTCGGCGATGATCACGGCCCGGGGTCATACCGCTATCCACTGACGAGCTCTCTTGTGCCCGGGAGTCTCGATATCACCCACTTCACCGTCCGCGCGGATAAACAGTTCGCCTACTTCACACTCGACTTCCGCAGTCTCTCGAATCCCGGATGGCACCCTGAATACGGCTTTCAGCTCACCTATTGCGCTATCGCAATCGATAAGGATGGCAGGAAAGGATCGGGACAAACCAGCATCGGAATGAATTCCCGGTACTCGCTCGATCCGAGCTATGCAGCTGAGAATATCATTTACGTCGGAGGCGGGTTTCGTGTCGTCGACCAGCGCGGAAAAACCCTTGCGGAATATCTTCCGGTTGCGGGAGATGAGAAAAATCCTCTTGGGAATACGCCGCGAAAAGAGATCCAGTTTGCCGTGCCCGCGAGTATCGTCGGATCGCCCGATCCCTCATGGCGCTATACCGTTCTCGTCGGCTGCCAGGACGACCATGGAGGGGCAGGCATCGGCGAATTTCGCTCGGTGGAATCTGAGGCACGAGAGTGGGCAGGGGGCGGGAAGAGGGATTCCTCCGCTTCGAATGTGTATGATGTCATTTTGCCGAAAAAGACACACCGATAAGACCACCACGTTTCTCTCCTGAAAGGTCCTGCGATGGCAATTCCAATCTACCATGTCGATGCATTTGTGACGGAGAAGCCGTTCAGCGGCAACCCGGCCGGTGTCTGTATTCTCGAGCGGCCTGCGAATGAGGATTGGATGAAAGGAATCGCCCGTGAAATGAATTTATCAGAAACCGCGTTTCTGGATCGCCGGAGCGATGGATTCAATCTCCGGTGGTTTACCCCGACGGTCGAAGTCGCCCTCTGCGGTCACGCTACGCTGGGGAGTGCGCACGTCCTGTGGGAGAGGAAATATCTCGGACCCGATGATCGGGGAATATTCCATACGAAGAGCGGCGTACTCACAGCCGTCAAACAGGAAAACCGTATCACACTCGACTTTCCTGCAAAGGACGCGGAACCCATACAGCCTCCCTCCAGTCTGCTGACAGCTCTCGGCGTAACGGCACTTTACACCGGCAAGAATCAGTTCGACTATCTTGTAGAGGTTGGATCTGATTCAGAGGTGCTGCAAGCATCTCCGAATTTTTCACTCCTCCGGTCACTGTCCGTGAGGGGAGTAATCGTGACCGCTCGTTCGAGCACGCCGGGTTATGATTTTATTTCGAGATTCTTTGCCCCCGGCTCGGGGATCGATGAGGATCCTGTGACCGGATCGGCCCATTGCGCGCTCGGACCCTACTGGCAGAAAAAGCTCAAGAAGGATACGTTCGTGGCGTATCAGGCATCCGCCCGGGGAGGAATCCTCAGCGTTCGGGTGAATGGCGACAGGGTCAGTCTCGCGGGCAGGGCGGTGACGGTCATGCAGGGTGAAGTGTTGTAGGCGCAACTGAAATTCTTCCGAGCATCTTTCCTAAAACCCAGCAAATCAAAGAGACGACCAACCCGGGATACATCGGTTCAATCCCGAGCGGATAAGAATCTCCCGAAGAACCGACATACCGTGCAAGGAACCAGAAGAGGGAAGTCAGCCATCCGAGAAGCATCGCAAGGAAAGCGTATCCCGTGGCGATGCGAAGCCGCGGAAAGTAGCTCGCAACGAGCGGGATCAGCAGGCCCGGGATCGTTACCGTTCCGATCGCGTACCAGAGATTGACAACGCTCGGGATGCTCCAGGCAAGGAGAACCGACAGCAGAAATGAAACAATCAACCCTATGCGCGTAAGCATCGTGGACGGCGCATCGAGCTCAACGGCTTCGATGCTGGTTGCGGCAAGCCGCCATCGCATGACGATGTCTCTCCCGAGTGTTTGTGCGGAAACAAACGAGAGGGAGTTGAGCGTCGACATGATTGCTGCAAGCATACTGACGTAGAACATCCCCTTTGCTACGGGAGGGAGTATCATTTCTGCAAGAAGAGGATACGACATCATCGGTTGTTCGAGCCCGGGGAGAGCAGCACGGGCATATAATCCTGCGGTTGTTGTCAGAGCATCGAAGATGAACCAGAACAGTATGGAAATGAAAATTCCTCTTCTCGCAACATTACCGTCCTTTGCAGCATAACAACGCTGGTGAAACGATGGATCGACGATTGTCCAGAGAGCAATAAAGAACCATGCGAGGATATACTGGATGGAGTTTCCTCCCGCCCACGTCAGATGCACGGCCGGAAGATGCGTGCGCAGAAATTCCATTCCGCCGAATCTGGAAATACAAAAGGGCAGAATGATTCCAAATCCTGAAAACATCATCACGAATTCAAGGACATTGGTGCGGACATCGGAGCGGAATCCGCCGAAATACAGATACGAGACAGCCGTCAGTGCAGTGACGACGAGCGCAACCATCATACTCCAGCCGAAGATCATTTGGAGCAGAATGCTGAGCATCAGCACATAGGGAGCGGGGGAGACCAAAATGTACGTAAGAATTGCTCCCAGAAGCGCCGTCTTGCGGTCGTACGATCCTGCCAGCTTGTCCGGGATCGTATAATAATTCGTCGCACGGACCTTCTTCGCAAGGAATCCTGCAAATATGGCCGCGAAAATGTAATAGGGGAGTCCTTGTGTGAACCAGTTGGATAACCCGTAGCGGTACGAAAACTCTCCCACTCCGAGAACTCCGCCATACCACGAAGAGACCAGGGACATGACAAATACCGGCAGCGTCAGGGTTCTTCCGGCGAGAAGGAAATCTTCCTGGGTTGATTGTGTCTTCCGGGATGCTCTGAATCCGACATAGACAACCATTGCCAGATAAACGAGGATAATAACCTCATCCGTGACCGAAAAATGGATCATCGGCGTACGGGCGACGGAGAATTCCGGAATCGGTAGAGAAGCAGAACGCCGGACCGCACGGATATCGAAACCGGCGTTCCTGTCGCTTCGTTGCTTATTCCCTCGCGTACTCCCAGTTCAAGCGCCCCGTTGTGGAGAGGATACCTCAGACGGCGCGTGGTGATTCCCTTGCAGGGAGTGAAGGGGATCAGAGATATTTTCTCTCCCCGCTTCGCGGGAAACGTCACGGCTTTGCGAATCAGCGTTATCTCGCCCTCAGGATCGATGAATCGAAGGTTGATTCGCTCTCCGAATTTTCTGAAGCATCCCAGCGCACCGGTGGTGTGATCGATCCGCGAGCCAAGTCCGCCGAGTATATCTGCACTGGTAAAATTATGCCGGAGGGAAAAGCGGATTGCTTTTTCGAGATCGGTCGATCCCTGATCCGCAATCCGGCGCTGCTGCACTTCCTGAAAGAACCGTCTTGTGGAAGGAAGAATCGAGTCGAAATCGCCAAGGATGAGATGCGGGATAATCTTCAGCCGCCGGGCATGATTGGCCCCACCATCAGCGCAGATAATGAAGTCCGCAGTTGAGAGTGCAGTATCCACAATGTTCCGCGGTGGGAGTGTTCCGTTCGCAATGATGAGCGCATGCATGCTTCGTGCCGGGTTCTGCTCAGATATGGAGAGTGAGACCGAAGAGGAAATTCCGTTCCGCGGCAGGATAGAAAACGTTTCCCTGTCCTTCCGCAAAGTACAGATTGTTGAGGAGATTCTGAATATCTCCACGAACCGTCAGGTCATAACCATCGAACGCGGGGAGCCGGTAAAGGAATTCGAGGTTCAACACCGTGTACGCATCGTTCCGGTTTAGCGGGTTGTTATAATTGTCAGTATAAAACGCGCCGACATACTTGGCAAGAATCGACGCGGTAACAGCGTCATCATGATAGGTGAGCCGGAGATTGCCGAGCCAGTCGGGAAATCCCGCGACCGGGTTTCCATCCAGAGTTATTGGCGTCGTATCGTTCAGCGTCGTGTAGTGGACGAGCCGGTTGACCGATGCGGTAATATTGCCACTGATCGAGAAATTCTTGTCAAGAAGCGCTGTTCCGTCAATTTCGACTCCTATATGCCGGGTCCTCTCGGCATTATCCGTGATCGGCTCTCCGAAAATATCGAGCTGGCCGTTTTCGATCAGTTCGTCAGTAAATTCCATCCAGTATACATCCGCGGTTCCGTGAAACGATGACGTGGAATATGCCGCGCCGATTTCCAAATCTAGGAGCTGCTCGGGCTTCTTCAACGGCTGTGTGAAATCATAATGTTTGAGTCCCGCTGAAGTGTCGACAAACTGAGGTGTGGCCCCGAAATAGGAATCCTCCGCTGCATAGAGATTCCGGAGACGCGGTTCGTGGGAAGTGTAGGCAACAGAAACATATCCGTTCCACTCGCGGCTTATATTGTCGTTGATTCCCACACGCGGGTTCAGGAAATAATACGGGAGACTAAAGGTGTTCCCAAGATATTTTTCATTCTTGATTCCATACCGATCGTACACGAACTGCAGATCCGTCATCAGGTTAAGATTTTCCTGCAAATGATACGATTCGTGTCCGTAGACGGAGATCATATCTTTTTCACCGTTATACTCATAGAAGTGATAGTCGGGATCGAAGTTCGGCGGAAGGTCTTCGGCATAGGAAATTTTTCCCCAGTGTGTTGAACGGTGAAATCGGATTTCCGCTCCGAGCGTCAGTATGCCGGAGATATGGTCGATGTCGACATGCGGTAGCCACCCCCACTGGGAATTTCCCACAAATGCCCGGACAAGCGTATTCGCCGGGTTCTTGTCGGTGGGGATGCCGTACCGGTATCCCAGCCTCAGAGCAGACGTATCCGCCCATGAAGCATCGTAATCGTAATAGCCGTCGCCGGTGTAGTAAAAGAGTGTATTGGAAATTGTCATGGACGCCGAGGGATGCCAGTCATTCAGTATTTCAAAATGGGGCTGCGAGAAACTCTCGGTCTCCTGGTTTCTGCGCTGAACCCGGTACGAATAATTTGCGCCGGTCGAATCGATACCCCAATCGGAGAGATTCTGCCGGCGGAGTGCCGGATTGTCGCCGACGAATTTCGGAAGCCCGTTGTAGGAGAGACCGTCCGTCAGAGGACCGCCGAAGAAATTCAGCCGCGTCGTCATGTTCTTGTCAATCCGTACACCTCCGAGAAAGTACGAGTTTAGATCTACCCAGGAATTGATGCGATACCCCTGACTGAGGATCCTTGAGAGTTTTCCATAGAGGAGGTAATGCTGATCGACGAGCCCCGAACTCACGGAAGCCGAGAACTTCTTGGTATTGAGCGGCAGGGAACTGCTGCTGTCGGCGAACTGTTGAAAGCCAAAGTCGCTTTCCAGCGTGATCCCCGGCTGCTGGGTGAACGGATTTGTCGTAAGATTTATAGATCCCCCGATTGCGGGAGGTCCGTAGTAGTCATTTCCCGCGCCTCGCTGCACCTGGATTTCTCCGGTGCTGGCAAGAAGATCAGGAAAATCAATCCAATACACGTCATGATCCTCCGGGTCATTTTGTGGCACCCCGTTGACCATTACCGAGAGCCGCCTCTGATCGAATCCACGTAAATTGATGTAGTTGTAGCCGATGCCGTTTCCGTTTTCGGAATATGTCGTCATCGACGGCAATTCCGAGAGGAGGACGGGAATGTCCTGGACTGAGTAGCGGTCGGATATTTGCTGCTTATCCAGATTCGAGAATGTTGCCGGAGTTTCCCGCTCCTTCGCCATGGTCGGTGTCACAATTACCGGGGGAAGGAGAAATGTCGTATCAGGAGTTTGCTGGTTTTCCTGTTGTGCATGAACAGGGTGAGTCATCAACAAAAGCGCTGCAGCGAAGAGGAACAAGGTTCTCATAAAACGTCTCCGAAAAATCAATGCCGTTTCCCCGGGAAGGAGAAACGGCATCGAAGAATTTCGGGTTCCGTTTCCCTACGCTGGCATCATCCAGATCAGGTTCCCAGGGTGTGTTCTCAGTCGTGCAATTTCACGTTGCACGACACCCCTAACGGTTATGTACTTCAATATACTTCGCGAACCGGAAGAATGCAAATGCCGGATTCGTTCATTCACTCCTTCCGAAGGTGAGCGAGTATGACAGATTCCCGGAGAGAGTCACGCGGGGTACGGTTCTCATCAAAATAGTAGGATTTGAAAAATCCATAGTCATGGGCGAGTCTCGCTCCCGGAATCGTATCTATTCCGGCAATATACGCATCAAGATAATCCGGCATCCGGATGAAGCGAATTTCCGGATACCGGGAAAATGCCGACATGATGGTATCGTTATACACGATGATTCGTGCCAGAATGTGGTTGAACATGATTGCGTTCAGAACTTCCCCGCCGGGAGGAATCGGGTTGAGCGGTCCAAAGTAGAAATTCACACGCCGGCTGATGAGATAATCCGTCGTCGGCACTTTTTCATGCCCCGGCTGACCTCTCTCGGTGATTGCTTCGTGGGCGACGACCGTATCGGTCAAGCCCCCGCTTGACTCGAGAGCGTATGGGGGATCCATGTAGTAAACAAGTTTGAGCAAACTTGCCCAGAATGCAATGCGGACCGGAAGACCGTTGAAATAGGTCCGAAGCATCGTGCCGTTTGTTTCCGCCTGTTGCAGGCCTTCCCGGGTGAAATACCTCGACTCATCGGTGACATACCCGAGCGTCAGTTCGGAGCCATATTGATTGAACCGGAACAGTGTGGCAAGTATGACGATACCATAGCATATCATGGTAACGGATCTGCGGGTCAGCGCGTTCAGAAGAAGCTCAATCGAGAAATACATCATGGGCGTGACCGCGATGAAGAACCTGGCAAACATGAAGTCGCCGCCGATACGGATCGTGAAGAGTGTATACAGTATCACGGCAAAAAAATACAGCGCAATCGGATGTATGACCGAACAGTGTTCTCTCGCGGTCCGTATTCTCGACAACAATATGCGGATGCTGCGTAGGGAAGATTTTCTGAACCAGAGAAATGCGACCCACAGGATCGGGAGGAGTACAAAAACGTAATATGTTTTGAAATAGAGGGCGGCGTATCTCAATCCCTGGCTGTAATACGACAGGTCGACTGACTTTGCATAAAAGGTGTTGGGAAAGAAGAAACCGTAGTAGGCATAACGGATCATCCAGTATGGGAGAAAGACCAAAAGCGAGGGGAGGAGAAAAACTGCCGAGGTCCTGACCGGCTTGCTGCGGAGGAGTCCAATATACAGCACAGCGGCAACAAGAAAGATAATGCCATCTGGTCTCGTCATCATTGCCAGAACAAGGAGTAACCCGGCTCCCGCGAGCGGCTTCCAGGACTTGCCGAGAAGGAGAGCCGCATAGCCGGCAGAAACAAGAAAGGAGAACATCGAGGTTTCCATCCCGCTCGTCGCGTGGGCATTGAAATCATGGTGGAGACTGAGGGCGATCGAGGTGATCGGAATGAGCCAGACGGCGTTTTCCACCTGTCTGAATCTCCGGCTGAGGAACCCGTACAACACAAGAGTCGCCGCGTAAAACCCGATACCGAGGGTTGTCGAGAAGGAGACCGGGTCGAGCCCGAACTTCAATCCGAACGCGACAATGGCTGTCCAGAGGAAATTGGTGTACCCTTCGACCCGCTCACCCGCGTTGTAGACAAGTCCCATCCCGCGGACAAGATTTTTTGCATAACGGAATGATACATAGCAATCGTCATTTACGTACCAGAGTGACACGGCATGCTGAATACCGATGACCACGGCAATGACAAGAAGCGTCCAGAAGAGAGTGTCGTGTTTTGTTGAAGCGGGGGAAAGATCGTCAGTCATAATTTTCTGAAGAGGCAATTTTCTTCTCGTGCTCTAAGGTACTTCATTCCGTTCAGAATTCCAACGGGATTGGAAATCTGGGGGACTTTTTGCAAATTGAAAATATGAATGTGCTTGGTATTGAAACCTCGTGTGATGAAACATCCGCTGCTGTACTCACAGACGGCAGGATCCGTTCCAATGTTATTTCGTCCCAATTTGTTCACCGCAAGTACGGCGGGGTTGTCCCGGAACTGGCGTCGCGCGCGCACCAGGAACTGATCGTGCCGGTGGTTCGTGAGGCACTTGGCGCTGCGCATATTACAAGCTCGGAAATCAACGGCATTGCCGTTACCTACGGTCCCGGACTCATGGGTGCTCTCATGATTGGATTGAATTTCGCAAAGGCCCTCTCGTACGGGTTACGCGTTCCCTTCATCGGCATCAACCATATGGAAGCGCATATGGTGGCAAACTTCATCGACGATCCGCAGCCCCGCTACCCGTTCCTTTGTCTCATTGTTTCCGGGGGTCATACGCAGCTCGTGCTTGTGACTGCACCTTTCGAGAAGCAGCTCCTCGGTGAAACGCTTGATGATGCTGCAGGTGAGGCCTTTGACAAGGTGGCCAAGATCCTCGGACTCGGGTTCCCGGGAGGGCCTGTGGTCGACAAGCTCGCATCATCCGGCAATCCGCATTTTGTTGAATTTCCGCGTTCACTTCTCGAGAAGGACAACCTTGATTTCAGCTTCAGCGGGATCAAGACTTCAGTATTGTATTGGATGCGTGAGTTCCGGAAAAAGTCGAAGACGGATGATCAGCCGGTCGATCAGAGGATGCTGTCGGACCTTTGTGCGAGTTTTCAGGCAGCGGTTGTCGATGTTCTGATTGAAAAGACCTGCAGGGCGGCGAGGGCGCTGGATGTTCATGAGATCGCAATTGCCGGCGGGGTTTCTGCCAATTCCGAGTTACGGCGCCGCATGGGTGAGCGGGCGAAGTCGGATGGGTTCCGACTCCATATCCCGCGTTTTGAATACTGCACCGATAACGCAGCCATGATTGCGATGACGGGCTGGATGAAATTTGACCGCGGGGATTTCTCGAATTTCGATCTGAGTCCAGTTGCTAATTTACCCCTCTGAGTGAGTCCATGAGCCGGGCCAAGCGATTCGGTATCATTGCGGGAGTCGTTCTTCTTCTCATGCTTGGTGTCGCATACGAAATCTTCTGGGCTCCGAACTGGTTCGACGGCGACCGGTTTATCACGGTCTCGAAGGGAGAGAACTTCCGGCAGGTCGTTGACTCACTCGAATCTGCAGAAATTATCCGGAGTCGGCTTCTCGTCGATGCGGCGGGACGTCTGTCGGGCTACACAACAAAAATGCAGATCGGCAAGTATCGATTCAAATCGGGCATGTCGAATCTTGCCATACTCACTGACTTGCGGCAGGGAACTACCACCGAACTCATCATTGTGACTGTCCCGCCCGGTATGAAGCCCACTCGTCTCGCACATCTTCTTTTCAAACACCTCGGTATTGATTCTTCGCGTTTCCTCGGGCTTGTCAATGATTCGTCGTTTGTTCATCGTCTCGGTATCCCCGCGAATTCCCTGATCGGTTACCTCACACCCATGACGTACAAATTTTACTGGCAGACGGATGAAGAGAGCATCGCGAAAGAGCTCGTTACGCAGTTCTGGGGTGTGTTCGACAGTTCTCTGAGGGCTACCGCCGCGTCCAAGGGTTTAACGATGAACGAAGTCCTTACGATGGCTTCGATCGTGGAGAACGAAACTTCCATTGACTCTGAGCGTGCGATGATTGCCGGCGTCTATTATAACCGTCTTCGGAGGAATATGCGCCTGCAGGCGGATCCCACCGTTGAATTTCTCCTCGACGACGGTCCGAGAAAACTGGCATACAGTGACCTCGACCGGGATTCTCCCTACAACACGTACCGGCATGAAGGACTCCCTCCCGGGCCGATTAACAGCCCGGGGAGGGCATCAATTCTGGCGGCACTCTATCCCGATCATCATAAGTATCTGTTCTTTGTCGCGACCGGGTACGGCGGGCACCACTTCTCACGCACCTTCAGCCAGCACCAGAAAGCCATACGCCAGTATCGACGTGTGAAAGAAGAGCAGGAGGAAGCAAAAGAAGCCACCTCACTCAATTGAGGCGGGCGAGATCGGGTTGAAAACGTGCCGGTATCCTGTCGGGGGAATCATCCTCTCTTTTAGCGTTTCCGGAAATTGTGTATATTTGATGCGATTTGTTCGAATCCCATTGATCGCGCCATCGGTGTCAGGAAAGACGTTACTCCATTGCATCTGGATTGCCGGCATTCTTCTTCTTGCCGGCTGTGCAGGGCAGCTTGCTCCCTCGGGAGGTCCGCCCGACACAACACCTCCGGTTGTGACCCTGTCCACTCCTGCAGCACGCACGCTGCATTTTCAGGATCATACGATTTCACTTTCATTCAGCAAGTATGTTGACCGGAGATCTGTCCAGGAATCGATCTTCTTCTCTCCCTCACTTGGTTCGCTGACTTATGAGTGGGGAAGCATGGATGTCGATATCCATTTCAACGATTCCCTTCGCGCAAACACGACGTATGTCATGACGCTCGGGACGGATGTCGTGGATACGCGCGGGAACCGGATGGCGCATGCATATTTTCTTCCCTTCTCTACCGGGGAGAAAATAGATTCCGCCCGGATTTCCGGTGTTGTGTATGATGCGAATCCGGAAGGTGTGATGATTTTTTGCTACCAGCTGAACTCCCGCATTCCGGACACGCTGAATCCCCACGAAACCAAACCCGACTACCTTTCCCAAACGGGAAAAGACGGGAGCTTTGCCCTTCCGTACCTTGCCTACGGTACGTATCGTATATATGCCATTCGCGATCAGTACAAGAATCTCTTGTATGATCCCCAGACAGATCAGTTCGGCACATTCTCGCGCGATATTACGCTAACGCCGGATCATCCGGTCTTCACCGGTGCTCAGTTTCGCTTGACTGTCGAAGACACCACGCCGCCATTTCTTTCGAGTGCACGCGAAATTGACCGGAATCATATTCTCCTGAAGTTCAGTGAAGCCATTGATCCTGCCTCGGTTATTGCAGA